>ENA-UERT01000068-UERT01000068.1-human-gut-metagenome-genome-assembly--contig:-NODE-68-length-81468-cov-8.656768_pt1 | contig 81468 bp, 46 predicted proteins | sample MGYA00242996_ERZ507997 | MGnify/ENA primary metagenome ERZ507997 (study PRJEB26167, sample SAMN06115458) | human gut metagenome | host: Homo sapiens | place: China:Neimenggu | collected 2014-11-07... | reverse complement strand
AAGGTAAATATACATGATATTATAATTTGAGCTGTTAAACCACAATCAATAGACAAGCATAACCCAACGAGATATAACAACAAAAGAAAAATCCATCGGGTCAGAACATTCTTGAAAAACTGTGTAATATTTAATTGGGCTATCCGCTTCAGTATAAACAATCGGCACACGAGTGCTATCACATTAATGGCAATCAACGTTGCAAATGTGCTAAAAGCTTCAGCATGAAAATATTTCAATAACAGCCATGCTATGGGAATATTCAAAATCAGTATTCCCCCGACAAACAATTGGTAATATTTTACATATCCTGTTGCCTGCGCCAATGTCATCAATGGCATTGATACACATTCTATCAGCATATTGATTAATATCAGGCGGGCAAACACTACCGTTACAGGAGGGATATCACCTAACCACAAACTCAAGATGTAAGGCATAAATACCAAAAAAGGGAATGTTATCAATGCAAGCAATGAGAATGATATTTTCGAGCTTCGTTCAACCAATAGAGTCAAAGCTGTCTTTTCGCCTTTTGCATACAACTTGATAATTTGAGGATTCGCAGCCATCATAAAATTGGAAGCAAAACCGTTTATGGCATTGTATATTTGAAAAGATATGCTGCAAGCCGTATTATAAATCGGGCCAAAATATAGATTCTGAAGAATATTGATTCCCTGGTTTCTGCAAATCCCAGCCAATGAACCTACCAAGTTCCAGCATGAAAAGCCCAACAAACGACGTATATAGGAAATTTTTACTTTCAGTGACAATCTTGCTTCTTTACAAATACGTGTGGCAAGATACTTATGCAGCAGGAAATTCATCATGCCTGTACATACGAGCAATGCTGAATAGGTTTTCAAAGGATCAAAAGGAAGTGCTCTTAAAAGATACACAATAGAAAGTTTCAGCAAGACATCCGAGATACTCAAATAAGCAAAAAGGTTCATTTTCTCATTCGAAACAATAACCGCATTATAGGGAATCGAAATGAACGAGAAGAAGAGGATAATCATAGCACCATGAAATACCCAGTCGGCAGCCTCCATTCTCTCTGATGGGATAACCATTTTTTCGTGTAGGAACCATGCCCCCACGGTCTCTAAAAGTATAAAGGCCGTTAATGCCAGAGCAACAAATAGAATAAAACTTCCGACAAAATATTCATGATAACAGGTTTTGTCATTTTGTCCTAAGCAATAGGATAAGAACCGCTGAATGGCACTTGAAGTGGTATTTGCAATAAAAGAAAAAGAAGTAACAAAACCAGCAACTACATTATAAATTCCATAATCTTCCACCCCCAATGTTTGTAACACTATTCTGACCGTAAACAAACTAACACCAAGAGTCACAAACATCCGTACATAGAGAAACAACGTGTTCTTGGCTATGCGCTTGTTGTTTGCAGTTGCATTTGCCATGCTTGTATGTTTTTGTTGCTCATTCATTCCTATGAATGTCTAATGGAAAGATAAGTGTTAAATGGTAAGCGTCCAATTCTGACATACCCCCTGCTTTTCAGGTGGTACGTCTAAAATAAGATTAAAATTCGGTTGATATTTAGATTTTGTTAGCACTTATGCCGATGGTTGAAGGCAGGAGTTTACCATAGTCGCTGTTACCTGCCGTTATCCCGGCAAAGAACTTCTTGAGGTATTCCAGGATTGCCCCCCTGCAGCCTGCAGATTGACACGACGGAGTGATAAGCCGCGCTGACACGCGCCAGTCTGTCGCTGCCGAAGAAAAGGGAGTTCTTCCTCTCGTTAGCCAACGGTCTGATACACCGTTCGGCAAGGCTGTTGTCTATCGTATACGCCCCGTCCTTTCTGTACAGGAAAACCTGCTTCCAAAAATGGTCGAGATAATTGACCGCCTTCCCCATCAGGCTTCCCTGCCTCGGAACATTGCCGGATTTCATCAGGTCAAGTAGGCTTCTCATTCCTATTATTATTTCAGTCATTTCGGTGGAGTTCCTCATCTGTCCTACCTGTTCTGCGCTGAGTTTCCCGTACTTTCCAACTCCACTATTTTCCTGTCTTTCTCCCTGAGGCACTCCCGTAAATAAAATATCAGCTTGATTAATTCATCCCTGTTCATGTCGGCATAATCATTCCCGGCAAGCCTGGGAGTCTTCTCCCAAGCCTCCATTCTCCGGGCTAATTCCAAGATAAATTCATTCTCTTCCATAGGCTATGCCGGTATCTTTATTTCCCTATAAAGGTACTGAAAATAATCGACACAACCGAACAAAAAAACATATTTATTTATTTGATAATCAACATTTTATTAATTTACCAGCAAAGCAATACGACCACATCGCCCCAACTGACAGAAAACACCTCAGCCCCGCCTTCACGGAAGACCGTCATGAACTTGTAACCTTTTTCGAAACGCTTCTCATAAAGGCTGCACGAACGGCTGTCATAACTGTAAAGGCGTACCGTCTGACGGTCCTTCGACATCACGATGTATAAGCTCGCCCGCCCGAAGCTCCCGCTCCATCTGTTGGCGGATAACGGACAAGCCCCTCGCATACTTGCAGCGCATGTCGTGGAAATTACGCAGGTAATAGAAACTGCCCAGTTCATTGACGCTTAATATAGGCCTTCCAGTTTTTCCACCAGACGCTTCAGGTCCGCGTAGCTTAAATTGCCCTGACGTAAATGAAGCCCGTTGCTTACACGCAAGTCAACCTATATGCGCACCTCACCAACCGCTTCTTCCTTCTGCTGCGGGACTGTCTCCTTGGCCTTCGCCGTTGCCTGCGGAGAAAAACGGCTGGAAATTTCCACTTCCACAACCTTGTGCCTTATTTCCTTGTACCATTCCTCGGACAGGTTGTAGGGGACGTTGTTCCGGTGACAGAACGTCTGGATGCTCTCCCCTCTGGGATAGGCCTCACCCTTGTAACGGATGAAAAGCCGTTCAAAATCTTCACTGCTATACATCTTCAATCTTTTTAATGTCTACAGCACGAAGGTAGCCACATCTAACGGAATGGGCAATATGTCAGTTTTGGACGCTTACCAGGAGTTTTCCAAAAAACATCCTTCATCCTTCAGGATACATGTTAATCCACTCATTATTTTGAAGTTATAACCTGAAGGATGTTTCAGGCATCCTTCAGCCACATTTCATTTCCTTTGGTAGAGAACGGAAAATCAGTCGGCTGAGAATGAAAAATCATTTGGCTTAGAACTTTTTATCCCTCTCCGTTATGAAAGAAGGCTGAAAGATACCTGAAACGTCCTTCATTCTATAATATTCTATATCACAATTGGTTACCATATAATCTGAAGGATGAAAGGTCTTTTTGAAAAATTCTGAGGGGGCGAGCACGGGGAATGACGGATTTCCGATAGAGATACTTTGTCCCCCTCTGATTTCTACTACCTCCTCATCTTCATCTCCTCTGCAAATAACACCGTTCAAATCCATTCCCCTCGATTATTAATCCCACCAAAAAAAATGAATTTGAACGGTGTTGTATATTTAACGTCCCACAATACGCTTGTAAGTTTTCACGGTACCATCAGATAATATTTGTTTTTGGATATAAAATCCTTTGAGAGGTTTGTCTATCCGGGTACCATCTGCTTTATACCAAATGGTTGATTTTACTTGCAACTCATCGCTATTCCTATGTTCCAATATAGCAGTTTTAACGGTTACTCTTAAGCGACGTTTGACCGGCGTAGCTTCACCCCATTCCTCGTTTCCGTTTTGATAGGCTACGATATAGGTGTTACCAGGCCCCACCACGTGAATTTTTCCATTTACAATGGTAGCCACATCAGTCTTTGAAGATGAATAAGTAACGGGTAACCCCGACGTGGCCGTTGCCTTAGGTGAAAAATCTGCAATCCCTTCTTCTACCACACCTAATTCGGGAAAGTCAATAGTCTGCTCTTTCAAGCTCATCTTACGACCATAAAACTGAACCTCCGCCACATTGCAAAAACCATCTTTAGGAGACATATAACGTAAATATCTGAATTTCTTTCCTGTCGATGAAAGTTTTATGTGAGTATACTTCCCTTCTTCTGGCGTAAATGTTACAGTATAAAGCGTTTCCGCATCACTGAAATCCATTTTGTTTGCACCTTGAAAAACACCACCTACCATACGCTGTGGCATACCATTACGCGGTGCGAAACGTAATTCATAAACATAAGCACGATTATTTTCCCCTAAATCATACCCCACATAGGCCCCGTCTTTTTGTGAGGAATCGAAATAAGTATCCAATAATCCATCTACAGCCGCTTGTTTCATTGTGGCAACGTTGTCCTCCCAACTTCCGTCCGTACCTATAATCACTCCCTCCAGTTTTTCTATACTGAATATTTCTACACTATCCGACTCGCAGTACGAACTTGTACCCAATCTATTTACTGCCATAACCCTATAATAATAGGTTTTGTTCTCTTCCACCGAGGTATCAACAAACGACAGCACAGAATCGGATAACAGCGTTTGAAACTCACCGTCAATGGATTCCGCACGTTGCAAGACATACGAAGATGCTTCATCAGTAAAAGCCCACCTAACAACAACTTCCGGTTCTCCGTTACATTCTGCTCTAATATATGCAGGCGACAACGGAATACCCAATTTAGGCATGGTGACACTTACAACAGCAGACTCATCACTATAACCACCAAATCCACGGCTTTTGATGCCATAGCTGTAAGTCTGCTCGGGTACCAGACAAGAATCTTGAAATATAGGTTGTATGGCAACATACTCTTTTCCATCGTGACGTGTAAGCACATAGTCTATAGCACCTTTTACCGGAGTCCACGAAATAGCGGCACGCGTACTGTTGCAAGCATCAACCTGTACATTTTGCGGCGTGTCTACAACCGTGAGTACGTTTTCCACAGTGACATGGTCAAATATAGCTTCGTAAGCTTCACCTGTGTCAGATGCCGTACTTGAAGCCATCCCAACGTAATAATCACTTGCCATGGAAACCGATTGGCGACCAATCTCAAACCAATTCATTCCGTCGCGAGATTGATAAGCCATGAACACATCCCCCTCGCGTTGTAAGCGAAACCATACGGGTGCATAAGTGAAATCATTGCCTTCCACCCAAGAAGTTCCACCACCTTGTGAAGAGCGCGTACACATGCGGCATAAACGATAACCCACTTCGCCTAAAGTGATACCAACCCGCTTGGATGCACCATCAAGAGATTCACGCATTATGATACCCACCTTATAAAAAGCTTCCTCGGTAGAAACCAATCGAACAGTAAATATGGCATCCCCTTTTACCTTTCTATAAACAAAACCATGCGCATCATTTGTGCCGCCAATGTCATGCCCCACTCCCGATACGGCAAAAGAACTGCTTTGGGTATTGAGGTACTTTCCTGCCCCTATACCTGTTTGCCCCACATCTTCAAAAGCCCATTCTTCAGGCAATATTTCACTTCCGGCAGAGGCCGTCAAAGGACCGACGACATCAGAGGCTTCACTTTCTCCTGCATAATTAAAGAGAATCACTTTATAATAATAAACATGTCCTGCAATGACGCTATGGTCTTGGTAGCTATTTTTTGTAGAATGGTCTACAGTAGCCACACAATTATAATTCACGCCATCTGAAGAACGATAAACTTTATATCCGCTTTGGTCGTCGAGTACAGGGTGACTCCATGAAAGTTCCATAAACCCTATTCCTTGTGTCACTTTAAATTGAACCGGCTTTTGAGGAACCACTTTAAACACGGGAGACAACTCCGGATCGGCCACATAAAAGAGTGTATGATAGAAACGTCCGGGACGAGCCACCTTGGCATAACGATCTAAGTAATAATACTGGGAACCATCCAATTTTTTCACTTCCTTGTAATGATGCAAAGCACATTCAAAAATAGAACCGTCTGGATACAAACGATTCCCGTTATTATGGGTGGACAAATAATACCAACGTCCAACAGGAGTATAAACCATAGAGTCTTCATATCCCAAATTGGCTTGACACCAATAATCGAAACTGCGCAACAGACGATTGTTATCGTACCCGAACAAGTCATCACCTTGTACCCAGGCCACATGTGCCATACGGCACAAATCATCAAGGACAAGATTGGCGTGGACCATGTCGCGTCCCATTTCGTTGAGTTGTCCGGAATCGGTAATGGCTCCCGTTATCGAACCGGGAATAGATTCGTTTTTAAAATAACCGATGGCTTCATCGTAGATGGCTTCATCATCAAGTAGTACGCCAGCTATAAGCAAACCGTCGATGGCACCCGCTGACCAACTGCTCATTCCGTTTGTTCTCTCCTTTCTTAAAGCCGGAACAAGAATTGTTCGCACTTTATTTAGAAACTGATTGTATGAAACCTCCTCCCATCCACTATAGAAAGAACCGTCGCTTAAACGCAGCAATTCAGCCGCATAACATAAATCTCGAGCCGGATACTGGTAGAGCTGCTGTGTAGCACTTTCCATTTTCTCTGCATACACCGACAGGATGCGAGCCGCACAATCAGCATATTTTACATTCCCCGTAACATGCCATTGCAGCGCATTGTAGAAAGCCGCCATGGCATCATTGCTCACCTGTTGGCGAGTACCATCACTTCCTCCGATTTCAATATGTCCCGAAGTGGTGTAAGACGGGCTGGCATAACGGTCGCTTTGCAGAGTTTGCCATTCACTATAAAACGGTTCTGTTTTGTCTGCAATATGTTTCTTCATCTTCTCTATTTCAACTATCGAAACCATTGAACACGGATGTTTGAAATCACGTGCCCAAAGAAAACTTACATTACTTATTATTAAGCAACACAAAATAAACAAGCCTTTCTTCATTTGTATATAATAATTGGTTAAACATTCGCAGATTCCATTTTTTATTTTACGATCATTTTGCGTATGAGGCCTTTATCCTCGTTAAACGGCTTACCGTTCAGCATCACATTCTCTATCGTATATTTCCCTATGCCACGGTTGGCATCATAATCTGTAATCAAACTTGGATTCATACACCCTTCTGAATCGAACACCGAGATATTCCGGAAATGTACATCCCGAATTCCGTTACCCGGAGCACGATTGTACTTCTCGCTGTAAATCACCTGCATTTCAAACAAACGCCCTCTGGATATGTCTTCAATGCGAATGGAATCGTACACCACGTCACGTACCACATTCTTATCTCCACACCTAATGGACAGCATTCCGTCTCCCTCATGAAAAATGATGTCACAGTCGTGGATACGCACATTTTTCAATGTCTCGCCTGACTCGCTCCGGTCATCCCCATGAGTTCCTATATTCACGGGATGTGCCCAGTCACACCATAAAGTAGCTCTGGAAATATCCACATCCTCAGTGCCGCCCCAATACCACCAACGGTGATTATAAAGCGCAATGCAATCGTCTGAATTCCGTAAAAATACATGGTCGATCTTCACATGACGACAACTCATCAGGTCGATACCGTCACTCCACGGACGAGCCGAAAAAGACTTCAAGTTACGAATGGTCAGATTTTCCGATTGACCGCCATACACAGTATAATGTTGTGGATTCAAGATGGTAATCCCATCTACCAGCACATTTTTGGAATAAGTAATCTCAACCCCACGCAAAGGATGGGCTACGATTCCCCTGCCTATGATACGGACATTCTCGGCACGATCCACAATAAGACGAGCCCGGACTACCGCACCGGGAGCCAGATAAACCGTCGTATTGCTCGGTATCTTGATTTCCCCACTCGGCAAATCCTTAGGAAAATGTACCCCCGGACCGAAGTAAATCAATCGCGCATCCTGTTTAAACACGTCTTGTGCGTTCTTTCCTTTCCAATTAATCGCATCTGGTTCTTCCCCCGTATAGGTCTCGGCAAGCATGTCATTGGCAAAGATATGAAGGTTCTGCTTGCGCTCACCATTAAATTCCACGCTCAGGAATTCAGGACGATGCAAAGTAAACTCCACGGTACGTGCATCCACCTGACGACAAGCGATGCCACGAGAGGAAGGCTTCACTTTTACTTGCATTTTGCCATTCCCGTCCCATGCATCTGTGCGGCAGTTCTTCACTCGGACCACCACGGGACTTCCCATCTCGAATTCAGCAAACGAAGCATGGCGCACATGTCTGGTATCCACATCACACCGTAAATTAGGTACCCGTATCCATTCCCCGCTTCCTCCTGCAAGAGATTTTACAGTCACATCATAATCCGGACTCCTTTCCAATCCGTCCTTGCCCTCAGGCCAGGCACTGACACGCACCTGTGCTTCCCCAAGTAAAGCAAATAAAAAACTCCAAACTAAAATCAGCCATCTTTCCATAATCCGTTATTTATTGTTCATTATTCAACCCGGAAACATCCCTCTCTGCCTTGATACGTAACACTGTATATGAAAAAGGGCGGAACGTATAAGTAAAATCACGTCCGAAATCACCGTAACCGGATGTCACAGGATAAATCTTCCGTGGATTCTCGAAAGAATTTTCCTCTGCTCCACTCCCAGCCGCCAAAGTAATGACCTTGCCTTCAGGAGCCACCCGTCGTGCCCCGTCAATACGGAAAGAAACCGGATAGACCGAATCTGTGGCATTGACGACTTTCAAAACCAACTCACCCGCATGTTCATCATAGCCGGAATCCACAAACTGTAAAGGTACGGGCTCAGGCACATGAGACAGTACCAATTTTCCATCTACGTACAACTCACTCTTATGGGGGGAAACTGCTAACTTCAAATCATACCAACGATCGGTTTCGACCCGTACATCCTGGCATTCGGCCAATACTTTAGCACGGTTGCTATTGGCCACCTGCTGCAATACGGCCTTTTGATTATCCCAGCCACCTATATTATACATATAACCATCTTGGCCATTGGCCGTCATACCAAAATAAATCAAGAAACCTTCTTTACCACCCACCCGGCGTGCTTTGCACTCCAAGGTGTAATCATTGTCCTTAAACCCTTTCAGAATATACTGGGTACCGGTTTCCAAAGAGGTTTGAGACAAAATACTGTCGGTATAGCCCCAATTCCCATAATTCCGAGTCGTTTCCCTAAGTTGCACGTCCACCCTACGGCCACCTGCTGTCAACTTGAAATCCTTAAATTCCACAGCAGTAGCCCACGAACCAAAGCCGATATGGCCGGATACATACGAAGCCGTATCAGTTGCCCGTAAAACCTTATCATTCGCCACATTATAAGTAGGCCTGTTCTCCACCGCCATTTTCTGCACATAATAGGATCCACGTCCGACCACTTGCTCGGAGTCGAACCAAATCAGATTGGTCGGCCATTTACGATTGTTACGATTCTCCAGCAAGGGGGCATAAGAAGCCATCTTCACCAAATCGCCGTTACGCTCCATACCGCCAATAAATGCCGCTTCCGACAAGGCTGCCCACATATTTCCACCGCCCACTCCTCGGTTACAAGAATATTCACCGACGTAAACCGTGTGCTTCCCCCGTTCGTAATGATCAAACAAATCCGTATTCCGGAAAAAGAACTCCGGTGCCACATAATAATGCGGATCCACCATATCGGTTTTCGTAATGCCCATCGGTCCGTTTCGTTCGGGCATTTCGTTATAAATCAAAGTAAGTTGAGGGTACTTTTGCTTGATGGCCTGATAAAACATATCGAAACGGCGGTCATATTCGTCTCCCCAATTTTCATTACCTATCTCAATATACTGCAAAGGGAAAGGTGCCGGATGTCCATCGGCTGCACGACGTGCTCCCCATTCCGTCAACGTATCCCCCAACGCGTATTCTATCGCATCCAAACAGTCATCTATATAATAAGATATATCACTTTTTTCAGAAGCTTCCCCCATACGGAACTGGCAACTCAAACCCACATTACAGACATACATGGCCTTGGCACCGATGTCCTCACAAAACTGCAACATTTCATAATAGCCGAAACCATAAGAGCAACGATACCCCCATGTGCTGTATTCCCCGGGGCGCGCCGCCGGATCGCCCAAAGTTTTCTTCCACTCGAAACGGTTATTCAAAGTAATGCCTTCCACCACACAACCACCGGGCCAACGGAAAAAGGCGGGTTGCAAACCGGCCACCATTTCCGCCACATCCTTACGTAAACCGTTCTGGCGTTTCTTAAAGGTATTTTCAGGAAAGAGAGACACGTAGTCCAACCACACCTTCCCGGGTGCATCGAATTCTATAGCTAACGATGACTTACAGTCCGTGGCCACAGATGTCAATACCAGTGTCATATCATGCCATTCACCGTCAGGAATACAAGGTAATAAAGCCCGTGCCAATATATCTCCTTTTTCCGACAGCAACTTAGCAGTAAGGGTTCCCTTATAACCTGGATCCACACGCACAATGGTACGTAAATGATAACGTTCGTTCTGCCGGATACCCATACCCCAATATCCTTCGTTAACCAACTGTACAGCACCTGTTGTTTTCTGAATAAACAATTCCAAATTGTTCGGAGCCGTAGGATACATAGGACGTTCTTTTGTCAAACGCATGGAAGCCTCTGACAAATCTCCGGTTTTCAAATTCCACCCCCTGATTTTGCCTCCATACCACTCAAAAGAACGCTCACGTATCTCGCCAGTCAAATGATAAGGTTTGGCAAGAGGTATCAATTTCGTTCCTTCTATCCGATACCCTTCAGGGATTTCATCTTCTTCAAAACTTCGGTTCTGTACCAATTCCGCATACAAGCCTCCATCACCAGCGTGGTTGATTTCCTCGAAAAACACACCGTACATGGAAGAAGAAATATCAGTCCCCTTTTGTCGTAAATTTACCACAACCTCTTCCGTTATCTGGGACATATTCTGGCATCCCATGACCAATGGAAAAAACAAGACTCCGAAAAGCCATTCTCGAATATACATATTTTTTTATTTTTGATACCTTAAAAACATAATAAAGAATTTGTATTCATCCTCACAAAACGATTTTCAACATCGTAAAATTTCCCCTACTTTCTACTTTTAATAAGTATATTCCCGAAGAAAGTCCGTGTGTATCCCATTCATAATGGTTTACACCAGTCAAAATCGCACAACGTATCAAAACGCCATTCATTTCGAATAACATAGCCCTACAATCATCTTCCACCGGTTGAGAAAATGAAATATGTAAGCCCCCCTCATGTCGTTGAACATTTACCTTTATTTTCCCCGAACCAATTCGTTCCACTCCGTCACCTTTTTCCACCATCAGGGTTTGCGACACGGGAGCGGCTGCCGCATAAAGCAAGTTTCCCGTTTGTAAGGCGGTGATTTCAGCCTCCCCGGGCGACAAGGCCCGAATACGGCATCCGTCCACCACTTCGGCTACCTCAGGACGGCTGCTCCGGAAAGTCAATGACAGGCCGGAAGTGGCCATGGCCGAGGGAGTGAGCTCCTCGTCTCCTACTTTCATAGCGGGCAAGCCGGAAAAAGTAATCTGTTGGGCGGAAGCCTGATACAAGGCCGATACCTGGTCGGCCTCCAAAGCGCAATCGTAGATTCTCAAATCATCCACAATCCCTTGCAAATAAGGGTCGGCCGTATGGGCTGAACGTCCGATATAGTTCCGCGTGGTATATCCCAAGTCGGCCGGAGAAAGGGTCAGGTTCTCATTGCGTCCTACTTCCGCACCATTGGCATAGAGAATGCCTGTCGTACCCTGCTGTACCAACACGATGTGCGTCCATTCGGAGGCTTTCGGACAGAAGTCCGTATTGATTTGCTGTTCCCCCGACGTCCCTTGCACGATGGCATAACGCAAACAACCGGTCTGGGCCGCCTTGACGGTCAGGAAGAGATTATTATCCGTCCCCGTGCCGCAATCCACGATACGTGCCCAATCTTCCACGCGGTCGGGCTTTACCCAAAGCGACAAGGTGAAGTCCTTCCACGTCTCTGTCACTCCAGCAGGCAGCGTGATATGGCCACCGGACAAATGAATTCCGGTACCGTACTTCCCCGTATCAAAACGGGAATTGTTCACCAACTGCGCCTCTCCTCCGTTCCATACATCCGATGCCGCCGTACCTCCCGCTTCGTCAAACGGCCAATAACGGCAACTTCCCACTTGCGGATAGGCTTTGGCTTCTTCCGAATAAGCCCCTTCTCCTACGGCATTCACGGCGGAAACCACATAATAATACATCTTCCCGTTGTCCACCTTATGATCCGTATATCGGTTTTCCATGGCTCTTCCTATCAGGGTATAGGGGCCGCCGAACATGCTTCCGCGACGGACTTGATAGTAAGCCGTCCGCTCACCCGTAGCGTCCCACGTCAGGCTCACGTATCCGTTACCGGCCTTTGCTTCTGCCGCCTCCGGCCGACCGGGCAAGCTCAGGTCTTCCGTAGCCGCCGAAACCGTAGCGGCCTCTTCGCTCTCCCCCACGGCATTTGCCGCCCACACCTTATAATAATAGGTCGTACCCGGTTCCAGCCCCTCGTCCGTATAAGACGGAGTGGACAAACTTCCGGCCACGGTTTCAAAAGGCCCGTCGGGCGAAGTAGCCCGGCACAGCTTGAAGGAAGACACATGCCCCGAAGCCTTCCAAGACAGACTTAACGAAGTGCTGCCCAATACCTTCGCTTCCAAATCGGTCGGCACGGAGGGCTTTGTGCCTCCACCGCACGTCAAGGCTACATGATCGAACCCTACGGTATATCCTTCGGGACGATAAGCACCGCCACAAACCCACATTCCCACGAGGCAATCGTCGGGGAAAGAAATTTCCGAAGCACCTACGGTATACCAACGCGTACCGCTGTCGGACACGTATGCCTCGAAAACATTTCCTTTGCGCACCAGTTTAAGCCATACCGGTACCCAAGTGTGGTCGCTCCCCGCCACATCTCCGTTACCGTCCGCCGTATTGCGCCATATGAAATGCGTGTAACGCGTGCCGGCATCACCGACCCACAACATGACTTTAGGAGAAGAAGTGGTCGTATTCTCACGCACGGCCAGTCCGAACTTTTCTTTCAGTTGGCTGCCCTCTTGCTCCCCGTCGTAAATCCGGGCCACCAGTTCAAAATCACCGGTCACGGCCGTATAGGTAAAGTTTCCCTCGGGCTGCTCCGCACTGTATATGTCGCGTCCCGAACCGGTCAGCACAAAGGTGTGCCCGTTCACGGGAGAGTATTTCGTGACTCCGTCTATCATCCACTCTTCTTTCCCGATGTCTTGTTGCGCCCATCCGGATAACAAGGAGTTGGAAGAACCCGGCTGGGCCGTCCCGCTCACCGGCTCGCTCCATGCACTTTCGCCGGACCGGTTTTTGGCCCTTACCCTGTAATAATAGGTTTTCCCGGGCTCCACGTCCTTATCGGCAAACTCCGTTGTGGCGTTGCCGGACCAACTGCCTACCGTCTCAAAACCATTGTCGGGCGAAACGGAACGTTGCACGTCATAACCATTGGCCACGTCTCCTTCCACCGATGCCCAATCCAAATCTATGCGCCCGATGCTACCGGTAACTTTCACGTCCTCCGGAACCGGTGGAACGGGATAGGAAACATACGCCGTGGTCGTATCGGAATAAGTGTACATCATGCCGGTCAATACATCTACGTTTTTCAACTTCATCATCGTACGCAAATAAGGAGCATCAAGCCCTTTCCGGTCTACATAATGATGATAAACCGCCTCATTGGCGAGGATACGGTTGTTGGGCATGGACGAAGGAGCATTGTTCGACGGAGCCGGATAGTAAAACTTATGCCCGTGATAGTCTATCGGCGTCCAGTCCACCGGATGTTCGAGATTGAACTTGGCATAATACTCGAAGCCTTTCAACAGCAAGTTGTCCTCGTAGGCATACATATCCAACCCTTGATTCCATAAAGCCTGGCAAAGGTCGGCATACGCATCTATCCCGATGGCTGCATGGGGTTGGTCGCGTCCCATCTCTACCGGTTGGCCACCGAACACGATGCCTTCCGTAATGCAACCGCCTCCCTTGCCGGTCTTGTAATAGGCGATGGCATCATTCACCATCTCCGCATCATCCAAGAAAATCCCAATGTACAGGCAAGCGACATTGGCCGGACCGTCCCAACCGGGCCATGTCCCCGCCTCGCCCCGGAAGTCCCGGCACGCCGGATAAATGTAGTCTCGCGCCATCTTTTCAAAACGTTCCACGTCTTCGGCTTTCCATCCCGGATAAAGCCGGACCAGTTCGGCGGCCTCCATGAATTCGCATGCCGGAAGCATGTACAACTCTCCGGTCACCACAGACTGCACACTGGCAGACCACGCATTCAATATATCCACGGCACACCGGGCATGCGCCTCATCTCCTGTGACGTACCAACGCAGGATGTTATAATAAGCCGCCATGGCATCGCGCGACGCCCGCTGACGGGTTCCGTCCGTTCCGCCGAGGCTCGGTTTGGGACTCGCCTTGAAGTCCGACTGTGCGTCACGGAAGGCGCACAAAGCGTCCCAACCGTCAATCCAAGGCTTTTCCTTACCCAATACTTTCTCTTTCATCCGTTCCAAATCGGCACGGGAGTGATTCAAACCGGGATGTGCGAACGGAGCCTGCAACTCCTGCGCCTGTCCGATAAAAGGCACAAGGCATAAAATGGCAATCAAAAATATCTTTCTCATCATGAGTTGGTATTAGAATTTTGTTTATCCCATTCATTCCACTATCAATACCACCGTGGATTTCGGTTCCACCTGCAACACGCGTTCTGTCACCGTCTCCCTGGAGGGGAATGCCCTCACGGACTTCGCCGCAGGCACTTCCACATCGAATGTTCTGTCCGGCGTACAATTCATCGCTATCAAATACTTGCCGTAACGCAGGGTGTAGAAGTCTCCCTTCCCGGCATATACGCTTTCCTGCCCCGGTTCAAAGTGAACGCCTTCGGGTGCCTTGGCAATAGGCAACTGCTCGCCGGTATGGGCAGACTTCACTTCGGGATAGAAATTACGGGCCGGCGAGAAATAAAGATTGTTCCGTTCGGGACGGGTATAGGTAAACCCGCTCGGCGTGTATCGGATGTCCTCGAACACCGTGGCGACACGGTCGCACTCCGGCGTAATGTAGTGCACACGTGCCAAGAAGTTCACGGCAAAGTTCGCCCGCCAATACAAAGATGTGTACAAGATTTCATCCCCGTTTTTCAACGCCACCACGCCGACTTCCTCGTCAGAGAACAACACGTCCGGCATACCGTCCGACATGGGCAAGCGACCCTCGCGGCGCGGCTGTTTCATAATCAAATCATACTCACCCGGCAATCGCAGCAACGTGTAGGTGGAATTCAATCCGCGATCTTTCATCTTCTCCTTGACTACGGCAAAGAACTGGTTGTCTTCCATCATCTGTTGGGCGTATGCCACTGCTTCAGGATCCAATGTGGCCGCAGCCGCCATGATAGGCGTGCCTTCACGATGGTAACCACGTTCTCCGTAAGTGATACCGGCCGGATAATAGCCATGGTCACGCCAGCCGATGACCGACTCGCCGCGCATGGCCGCATATCCGTCATTATCCAATGTCGGATAACGGAAATGACTGCGCGTGTGCATGATCTTAAGCATCTGGGCACGAATCAGCGGGTCGCGTGTATCGGTAAGGCCACGTTCACCGGTCACTTCATAAAGATGCACCATCCAATTCAGGATTTCACCGTAACCGCCCACATAGCCCAACTCCTTACTCAGACCGTCCGGCGAAAACTGGTAATAGCTTTTCCCCAAAGGCCAGGTCGGTTCTCCCGTTGCCGACAAACTGCCCGACCACGGGGCAATACCCATGGATTCATAAATGAATTTCAAAGTCTGCCAAACGGGCATAGCCTCTTCGGGTGCCAGAATGGAAAGCATACGGTTCACGTTATACAGATGCAAATCCACAATCATGCTCTGGTTGGTATAACTGCGACGATGCGTCTTGGCGTAGTCCACACATTCCCGGCACATAGCCGTCCAATTCTCCCGGCGCGTTTTCCCGTTCGGCATCTTCTCGTCCCAAATTTCACGGATTTCGGGTACAAAGGAATTCAAGGCCTGACACAAAGGCCCCACCGTCAGCCACGACCCGTCATACACCGATTTTGGGTTTTGGACATAACGCTCATAATACCGGTCGGCCGTACGGATGACCTTCTCCACCACGTCCTTGTTCCGATAAGCCACAGTCCACGGCTCATGATAGGCATACGCCAAAAGCGAAGCGGTTTCCTGGTCTATCTCCGTTTGGTTTAGGTAACCTGAAATTTGACGGTTCACGAACTGCCTGACCTCCTCCATGACTTCCGCTCCCGGTGCGGTACGTACCCGTCGTTCGTTCTTTTCTATCTGCTTCTTCTCTTTCTCCGAGGGCTGGAAACAAGTCTCCGTATGGGTATATCCTTTATATAGTGCTTTCGACGGCTTTTCCATTACTTTTTGATAAGCATCGAAAGTTTCTCCGTAGCGGAATATACGTCCGGTAGAACGGATACTCAATTCTATTTCCTTTTTTCCCCGGGTCATACTGATGGGCAGGGGCAGTGTGGTATACGTGAACCGGCCGGGATAAGGCTTATCTTCATTGGCTATGTCCAACACGTCATAGTCGCCCAAATGACGGTATCCTATCTGTTTCCCCTCGCAAAACAAGATGAGGATATTGCTGTTCCCGCTGTCCGAGCCCCAGAAACGGGCCGTAAAATAATTCTGTTTCTCCGGATCGACTTTCATCGTAAAGGTGATATGGCCCCCCTCTACCCTTTCGCCGGATATGGGCAACAGCACACGGGCCTCTTCTCCCAAGCCTCCGGTCACCACCTGACTGGCTTTTGCGGAAAATCCATGCTTCTTCTCTGAAGCGGAATGCCCGAAAACGATTTCATCCAATACCCCCGTTTTCCGGGCATACAAACCACTCGCGAACAACAATCCGCACACCACACACATCCACAATCTCATTGTTTTCATGTTTATCTTCTTTTTAAGGTAAATGATTCTTCTGTCTTCCCGTTAAAAGCCTCCTACAGCCTTGAGATAAGGACGCACCCTTCTCCGCCCTTTCTGTATCTGTGCCTCCACCGTACGGCGGCTGATATGAAGTTCCTTCGATATTTCTTCTGCCGTCAGTTCTTCGAAACGGTTCATGCAATATACTTTCCGGCACGCTTCGGGAAGCGTCTTCGTCCAAGCATATTCCGCTTGCAGCAGACTGTTCGCGTGAATGGCCGACTCTGTCTCTTCGGTAAATTCCGGTTGGATGTCGTATATATAAGAATGGACTTCCGACACCACCACCCGGCGGCGCAGGCGATCTATCAAAAGGTTCTGTACGGTTGTAAAAGCCAGATTCCGGATGGTAGCCGCATACACCATGTCTCCCATATTGATGATTTTAATGAAAGCTTCCTGGACCACATCTTCGGCATCCGCCAGATTTCGGGTCCTTTTATTGGCATAGGCCACCAACAACGTACGGTATCGGGTATATGCCTCAGCTACCAATGTCATCTCTCGCGTATTCTTCAAGTCTTCCATGATACTATATGTTTTTTTAAGTTTTCGATTCTTTTGGACAAGACAAAATTATCGTTTGAAAAACCAAAAAACAACAGAAGAAATTCTCAAAAGCGTTCACCGCAATGTATTTAGACACCCAACCGTCTATTCCACTAAAAATCAACATTCTAAATCGACCATTTCAACAGTCCGCTGAATTTGGACGGACTTATCGGACTATATTCCTCCTTATTAAGATAATACTTTCCGCGTCATTTTACGCATTTAAAAGCACTAAAATTTGCAATCATTCGCTTAAAAATATAATTTTGTATGCGTTAACAGTTTAAGATGACTCATGAAAAAATACCCGATACGATTCCTTTCTTTTTTAATTTTTGTAGGATTCCTCTTCGTCGGCCTGCCTCTTCACCCAATAAAAGCCGCACTCACGGTAAACTATCTTACCGACCAAGACGGGCTGCCGAACTATACCGTCTATAAAATCTTTAAAGACAGCCGCAACATGATGTGGATAGGTACGTTCAACGGTATCTGCCGTTTCGACGGACATTCTTTCACCAAGTTTCACATCGACCTCCCCAAGCCTCTCAATGCCGTAACGGATATCGTGGAAACCCATGAAGGGCACATCATGTTCGGTACCCGAAAGGGACTTTACCTTGTAGAACCGGAACGACAGACTTGTGTACAGGTATGCCCCCAAATCTCCTTTGTCAACTGTATCGGAAAAATAGGACAAACCCTCCTCATAGGGAGCGTGAACGGGCTTTGGATATATAAAGACCCGGGAGAGGCAGAACCCATCAAGTTTGAAAACAGCGTCATCTCCAAAGGTAATATCGTCAACGACATCACGGACGATGGAAAGGGGGGAGCATGGCTGTGCAGCGACGAGTTCCTGATTCATTTAAACCTGAAAGACAGAAGCCTGCAAAAGTATAAAATCAGCAAAGACCTGCTGACGGGAAACCTACGCAACATCTGCCGGAGCAGTGACCGTATATATATAGGTACACGTAACAGCGGACTGCTCGTCTTCGATCCCTCTACGGCATCTACCGAACCTTACATCGACTTGGACTGTCCCGTCATAGCCGATCTGAACTCCGACGGAAAAGACTTGTTGTACGTAGCCACCGACGGGAACGGAGCCTATATTATCGACACCCGCAAAAGACAAATCGTCAATACCTATCGTACCAATACGGCCGACTTTCCCCTGCCGAGCAATGCCGTCTATACTTTTTGGCACGACAAGACGCTCGACATCAGTTGGTTCGGATTTGCCACCGACGGCATCTGTTACAACTACCACCGTCATCCGCTTTTCAAAATCTATCGTTACAAAGATCTCAACACCGACGGACTGCCCGTCCGCAGTTTCTGTATCCACGACGGCGAAAAAGCCATAGGAACCCAAGACGGTCTTTGGTTTGTCTCGGAAAAGCGCGACATTATCCGCTATTTTACCTCGGAAGAAATCGGAGGACGCATCGTTACGAACATACAATACTTCGGCGGGCACTTCGTCATCGCCACTTATGAGAAAGGCTTGAGCATTCTTGACCCTAAGACTTTGGAAATAAGGCATCTCGACTACAACGACAACCTAAAAAACGGTAACTTCAGCCGTATAGAGCCTCTGCAAGACCAACGGTTGTTTGCATGCAGCAATATGGGTCTTTTCGTTTTCGATACCGACTTCAACATCGTCAAGTATTTCCACAGCCGCAACTCGGAACTCCCCAACGCTTACATTTGCGACATCCTTTTCGACCTGACCGGCAAGGGGTGGATCGGCACCATGTATTCCTTGGCCATTTATGACCCGCTTACTCAAACCATACAATCCCGGGATTTTCCCGAAGGCTTCTTCGACAAAGAACCCAATCTTACATTCAACTTATGCCGGAACGGAGACATGCTGGCCGTATCCGAAACATCCGTGTTCCGTTCCAAATCGGATTTAAGCGAATACACTACCTTGGATCTTTACCAACGGCTGAACATCGGGAACATCTTTTTCATCACCGAAAACCGGCAGGGCAAATATTGGATGGGGACGGACAAAGGATTGTTCCTTTTTGAAAAGGACCTGAAAAACTATTGCCAATTCAACGAAAACGACAACCTCCCGTCACTGCGGTTCAACCGAAATGAATTTCAGGAAACGCCGGACGGTGTGTTTTGGCTCGGTAATACGAAAGGATTGATGTACCTTACCCCACAAATGCAAACCGACCTTAACCGAAAAATCTATGGAAAAGTAGCTTTAAACCATATAGCCATAGCCAACCGGGAGGTCCAACCGCAAGATTTCCAACGACAATTAGAACAACAGGAAATCAGCCTTTCCTGGAACTTCGGCTGCCAGGCGTTGTCCGTCGTCCCCATTCTGCTGAACTATGCCAAACCGCAAGGACGATATTACGAATGGAGTCTGGACGGAGCGGAATACCGGTCTTCAAGGGACGGGGAAACGATCTCCCCGGACAAGCTTTCCTTAGGGAACCATACCCTGAAAATCAGACTGGCCGGACACGAAGAGACCGCCACGACTTGGCGGATTTCGGTAAGCCCTTCCCTCATCTTCTATATAGAAACCCTGTTGGCCTTCCTGGTCGTATTTTTCGCGTGGTATGCCAAGACTCTCAAAGACAAACGCATACGCTTCAGGAATCTTCTGATACGTAAACATGCCATGGACCTGGAAATCGCCGCCCGACGAGCCGTAAGAAAACAAAAGGAAGAAGAGGAAAAGAAAAGGCAAGAAGCACAGGAAGCCAAAGTGCAGGCCATGTATGAAAAATCGAGAATGAACCAGAATGAATATAAGGCTTTGCACAAAAAAGTCAAAGACTGCATGGAAAACGACAAACCCTATACCAACCCGAACCTGCGTATTACGGACCTTGCCGCCATGGTAGACTGTACGCCGACCAAACTGTCGCAAATGTTCAACCAACATCTGCGGCAGAATTTCTTCGACTACGTCAATCTCTACCGCGTGGAGGAGTTCAAACGCCGTGTGGCGAGCGAGAAATACAGTCAATATACGGTCGTAGCCATTTCTGAAACCTGCGGTTTCAAACGCTCCACCTTCTTCGCCACGTTCAAGAAGTTCGAGCACTGCACCCCGACTGAGTATTTACAACAGCACGGAACAGGACATCCGTCTAAAAACAAGGCGGACACGCCCTCGGCAAACGAAACCGCGACGGATTGACAAAATGTCAAAAAGGAAGTCGCCACGGGAGAAATTCCTTTTACTCCCGGACGATATAAAAACTCCGCTCCACGGGTTCAGCCGTCTGTACCCGTCCGGCCAACCCGTATTGCCAGGCCACAACCGTCACTTTCACAGGAAACTTGGCACGGGGCGGAATCCGCGTCAGGCGCAAATTTGTCCCTTCCACCTCGGCCGGACCTTCTTTCACGTAATAATGCACCGGCAAACCGCAATCCGACGTGGCGTGAAGCGGAACGGTCTCCGTCCCCTCCGTCACATCCGCGATGCCCGGAAAAAGCAAATATTGCCTACGACCCTCCGTGAGAGGATAAGGAAGGCGGACGTTCAGTTCCTGCACCACGCTCTTGTAACGGTCGTCACCGTCGTAACTGGCCAACAGGCACATATCCGACACACGCCGCGAATTACCCAGTCCCATACGGTAGAAATCGACCACGAATGTCGTGTCGTCCAACTTCTTCACCGGACCGCAGATGCGGGTGATGACGGGACGGCCTTCCACACGGGGCGACGCTACCGACGCACGAAGGCTGTCCGTAAAGACGGCTTTCAAGCGGAACGTCACGCCATCGGCTTCCGGACGGAAGGGCACATTGACCTTGACATGCGACCGGGGATTGTAAGGTGCCAACCGCCCCTCCTGTTCCACCCCCAGATACAGCATTTCTTTCCCTCTCTCCCGGGCATAACGCTCTTCCGTTGTCTCAGCCATCTCACGGTCGAAGTACCAGAAAGCATCGTGCACGTCGCCTTTATACTTCGCGTAAGGTGCGGGCTTCGCCCTGCGGGGTTGCACGGGATGCCAGCGTTCTGCCAACCATCCGTCCTGTGGGCGTACTTTCCGCAAAGCCACGGGACGGTCTTGCGCCACCGTATCGGGCAGACGTGCCTGCAAGGCCTTCTTCACAAACAAGGCGATATATTCCGCCGTACGGTCCGACACGTCGAAATGGCCGCGCCCCGCATCGCAGAGAAAAGAAATGCAACTTTCGGGGTACATCATACGGAATGCCAGTGCCGGATTCACCCGAGCCTCCCACCATTCATATTCCCCTTCTACCATCAGGCCGGGAATACCGTCGATGTTACGCGTCCGCCCCCACTCCAGATTCTCTCGTCCGTAACCGGTCAGGTTCGTACGCGGCGCATCTCCGTGGTAAGATACCACGGCCAAGGTGCGCTCCGGATGCCAGGCCGCAAAATTCCACGGGTAGGTCGCCATGGCGGAATGCCCTATCGGGATGATGGGAGTAAATTTCAACTCACCATATCCGCTGGTCTCCGCCAAATCGTCCAACATCTGCCAATAAGCTTCCGGGCTTCCCGAATCCGCTTTCCACTGCTGGTCCCATCCGGGGGTAATCCAGATCAATGCCACACCTGCCTCTTTCATCCTGCGGCGGAACAGCTCGTTCTCAAACAAAGTCTCCTCACACATGTTGTGCGTGCCTATCATCACCGCCCTGACCTGCATACAGTCTTCCGGAATCCACAAGAAGGCTTGCGGATGTCCTCCCGTTTCGGGAGCAATGACTTTGGACACCGGAACGGACCATTGCCACTCAGCGGCCCACCCCTTTATGAAAAATAATCCCAAACTGAATAACAATATACCGAGTCTTTTCATTACCTATTGTTTTATACTCCTGAACAACAGTCTTTTTACCTCAAACAAAACCGACACCTAAATCCTTACATTAACCTAATTCTCTAAACCTAATACATGAAAAACAACCTATTCTTTATTTCTATATACGTTTCAGTCTGCCAAAATACGCACCCGATTCTGTTAAAAAGAATAAAAGGTCGGCTTTGCCGACCTTAAAAAGTATTTTGAGCGTCTCAGTCCGCCACCACACCGGTGATTTCTATCTCGGACACTGCCGCAGGAAGTCCGTCAGTGTTGTCCTTGAAACTCACTCGCACGAAACGCGCTTTGACGGTCGGTGCTTCTACAGGAAACTCCACCACCCGAACGTTCTCTACCTTCGGAGACGGGCTGTTTTCCGCCACTTTCTGCCAATGTTCCTTATCGGAAGACACTTCTATCCGGTAACGATAGGTTGCCGCGCGAGGGAAAGTCACTTTAATACGGCGCAAGAGCAACCCCTTTTCAGTATCGGACATCCACCAAGGCGACGGGTCGTCGGCAGCAGCCTGCCAATAAGTAGAGGGATTGCCGTCGGCACCCTGTCCGGAAGCCCGCCCCTCCGACTGACTACTGGCAAAAGTCGGATTGTTCCTACCGAAAGTAAGTATCTCTTTTTCCGTCTCGCGGACATACCTCACGTAAGGACGCTCTTTCACCACAGGGGTAACTCCTTCGCGATAGGGGCAATCTCCCACGAAACCGATTTCAATACGCACCGGCGGCAATCCTTCGGCGCGGGCCTCGACCACAGCCGTACCGGCTTCGTATGCCCGGAACTCTATCGCAGCCTTACCGTCGGCCATACGGATGTCGCTGTCTGCACTGAAAGTGATGCTACGCCCCGTGGGAAACTCACCGGGACCGGACACTACGGTCAGCGTCACCGTGGGATTGTCGGACAAATCACGCCCCGCAGCGTCTTGCACTCCCACCTGCAACATGACATCATCCGTCCCGTCCGCACGCACGCCCTCGTGTTTGTCCAATGTCAGCACCAGACGCTCCGCCTTTCCTTCCACCGGCCACGTGGGCGGCTCCACGCCCCGGTACGCTTTGCGGTACCAATACCATGCACGTTTGGGAATACGGAAATAATCCACGATGCCCATCTTGCCTAAAGTACTTCCGGCGATACTGCCGTGGTCGAAACCACACCATACAGCTTGTCCGCTCCTCCACGGCAGTCCTTTATAAGCTTCATTCTTCTGCAATTCTCCCCATCCGGGAGCAAATTTACCCGGCCGGTCGGCACTCACGCTCCCATATTCGGACACCATGCTCGGAATGCCCGGCTGTTGGAAATCAAGTATAGTGCCACCGTCGCCGTTATATCCGGCAATATCGCCCAACAGGTCTATCCGGTCCTTGCCTAACGGACGCTGTGCGCCGCCGATGGCTGCCGGACGCGTCGGGTCGAGCTGCCGGGACAGGGCCACGCATTCCTTCAGCAATGCGCGGACACCGTCCATCGCGGCGGGCGCAGAGAAGAACGCTTCGTTACACATGCTCCACGCAATAATAGAAGGATGGTTGCGATGGATTCGTATCATCTCGGCCAACTGCGTTTTCACACTGCGGTCGAATCCGGCACGATCTTCTGCTTCCACCGGATAAGCACTGGCATTCCAGTACCCGTCCGCCCGGAAGCCGCCGATGCCCCAAAAGGCATTTTCCGACCAGAAGAGCATACCCTCGCGGTCACAAGCCTCGACAAAAGCCGGGGAATGCGGATAATGGGAGCCGCGAATAAAGTTGAATCCGGCTTCTTTCATCATACGCACGTCGCGCCACATGCCGGCTTCGGTCACGGCATCGCCCCATCCGGCATGATCCTGATGCACGTTAGCCCCTCGCAAATAAAGGTGCTTGCCATTCAGGAAGAAGCCTTTGTCTGCCGTCCACTCCATCCATCGGAATCCCAAAACCGTCTCTGTACGGTCGAGCATCCGGCCTTTCCGCGACAGCGTGCTGACCACCTTATATAAATAAGGCTGTTCGGGCGACCAACATACAGGCTGCTCCACAGCGGGTGTCGTCTGGTCGGCCTGCACGGATGCACCCGACGCTATTTTATAATCATCAGTCACTGAGGCTACCGTGCGCCCTTCGGCATCTACCACTTCGGTCTGCAACCGGAACGTGGCCTCGCTTCCGGTCGCGTTACAAAGGTCGGTCACGACGCGCACGGTAGAACTCCGCCCGTCGTTCCGCGCCAAATCCGGTGTAGTGACACTGGTTCCGTACCAATCTATATAGGCCGGTGACTTCAATACCAGCCGGACGTTCCGGTAGATACCGCCGCTGAAGACATGTTCACCGGCTCGCGGAGCACGATCGGGATGCCACAGGTTGTTCACCCTTACGGCTATCACATTCCGGCCTTTCCGGGCTTGGGGAGTGATATCAATGGAGAAGCCCGTATAACCGCCTACGTGACTTCCGGCACGAACACCGTTGACAAAGACTTCCGCCTCTTGGAATACCCCGTCGAACTCCAAGAAGATTTTCTTTTTCAACTGCTTCGCGGTCAAATCCACCTCTCTGCGATACCAGCCATAGCCTACGTAAAAGTCCTTACTCATAAAATAAGGTATGCTGAAGGAATGGGGCAGTCCGACACGCTCCCAAGCGGAATCATCGTATGCAGTCCGTTCCGCACCGGCATCATCCCCCCTCGAATATTTCCAAGACGGATTGAGGTTCAACACTTCCCGTGGGGTATTCCCGGCATACAAAGCCGGAACCATCGCCCACAGCCACACGACATTAAGCCATTTCAACCATGTCCTCATGGTACTCTATTCCTCCTAATAATTCAATTTGTTCCGCCCGGTCTCTTTCCCGTCGGTATAGAAAGTGACCGTCAAGTCTGACAATTCTTTTTCCGTCGGCACGAAATCCGAATCCAGACGCAGGGCCGCCGTGGCGTAAGGGGCGAGAGGCGCGATTTGCCCCTCGGCCAACTTTCTCCCCCCGGCCTCAACCACAATTTGCGACGGAGCGGACGACGACAAACCGTAATTCCTCACTTCCAATGTCAGCGCCTTCCCTTCTTTGTCATACATCGGATAAGCAGCCGAAAGCATGGCCGGATGGTAATCCACGTAAGGCAAGGAAGCATAGCCGTACAGTAACCGCCCCTTTTTGTCGCGTCCCAACAACTTGGGCGCAAACTCGTCCGGCTGCATACCGTTCCCGGCTCCGTCGAACTCTACAATCAAATCCTTCCCGACCTTATGCGACCGGATGGCCTTGCATCCCCGTCCGAAATTCACCTCCGAAAACGCGCCGAAACGCAAAGATTTTACGTCAACGTCCTTTTGCGGGTCGAAGTCCTTTTCCGCCCTGATTCTCACTTCTATGGTTTTCGTGTCCGCCGTAATTGTATCGCGGTTCAACACTTCCAACAACAATCCTTTATTCAGAGGAATACAAATATTCTTGGAACTATGGTTGTCGTTCGGCAGATCTTCCCACTTGATGGTGTCGATCACGGCAAAGTTCGCCTGGACCGCACGCCCCAGGCTGTCCTGAAACACCTTCAGACGTTCGTACTTGAACCAATGCTCCACCTGTCCGTCCGGATGGACAGACACACCGGGCACGTAGGCCTCTCCCTGTTCCGTCACCCAATGCAAACCGTCTTTCGAACGCTGGTAGTAGGCAATGCGCCCCAACCAATCGTTGACAATCAGATGGTATTGCAGATGGTCGCGCCACACTACCGGGTCTTCAAACCGGCCTTCTACCGGAGGATATACGCTACGGTCGGTCAACTGCTCGTACGGGGAAAGCCCGTCGCGACTGACCCAAACACCTCCGCCACGACACACCATCAGATAGGAACCGTCTTCCCTGCGGGCGAACGTCAGGTTGGACAGCCCTTCGACAATCCTCCGGCTGCGTGCGTCGAAATTAAAACGTCCGTAACGCCAAGGACCGTTCTCCGAGGGAGCAATATAATATCCGTCGATGACATATACCACCACACGTCCGTCCTGCAAACGGAAAGCCTCGGGATTATGCCCCTTTCCTATCGTATCGTTGATGGCGTACGGGCCTTCCAGTTTATCACCGACTGCATGGAACACCGTAGAATTACGCCAAAACATGTGACCTTTGGGCGAATTTTCCGGCCAACCGCACACAAACAGATGGTACTTACCGTCTGAAGTTTGCAGAATATTCCCTCCCCAAAAAGAAGTCTCCGGCAATTCAATGCCGTTATCTACCAGACGCGGACGCACGCTGTCCGCTCCCCATACATCGGAAGACAGTATTTCGCCTTTCATCGGCTGGAGGCGGTCCATAAAACGTGCTCCTTTCACCAAGTTTTTCCACTCTGACGGTCGTTCGCGTTCCGTCACCTGAGCTTGAAGTCCCCAGCCGAATCCGACGGCCAAAGAGAATATTAAAAATCTTTTCATTCGCATATCATATTTTTATTTTCGGCAAAGATACGGTCTTTATTCCTTACAGCAATAGGACAATCCTTAACGGATATAGGACAAAAAAGCTTTCTCCACCGTCGTCAGACCGTACGTTCAACATTTATATATACGGTCATACGGCACAAATTACCTGTCTGGAGTTCTGTTTTTTAATATAATTAACGCAGATTCCACGGCATTTCCTTGGGAACACGGCCTCAAACTCACCGCCACACGGTTCGGACGGTCTTGATGCAACCAGCATTCCGGTATGTAGTATTCACGTTGCGGCCCCTCCTGATAGCAGCGTCCGATACAATGGCCGTTAACATAGACAAATCCGTTTCCAGCATGTTCCAGACGCAGGAAGTAAAGCACGTCATCCCGGTCGCCCACGGTCTCGAAAGAGTAGAAGTGCCATTTCAACAAAGGATTCTCCGATTGCGAAACGGAAATCAGGTGGGGCCAATCGCCTCCGGCCGACCACCGTTCTCCACAGGCCTTTTCCGTATAAGCATATCGCAAAGGCAAATCTTCGCCCCGGCTGCGAACAAAAGCCGGACCTATCTTCCAATGCGCTTCGACGGTAGCATTCGTATGATGATGCAAGCCTCTGTTCTCAAACAACAACAAGACATCTGTTTTTTGTCGGCTGGCCGAATCTCCGGGAATACGATAATATGCCTTTTCCGGTGTCTCCCTGTCAATGGGTACCAATTTGCCATCGACCGCCACCAAAACGGTATCGGCCGCCGAACGGTTCATGACACTCTTCCCAACCCGTCCGACTTCGAGCATACAGCCCCGGTAGGCTGACGTACGGTAGTAAATGAAATGCCGTCCGTAAATACCGTCGTTGTCTACGGTTTCACCGTCCCGCAACCGTGTCCATTCCACCGGCAAACGGTCTTCCATCACACCTTCCTGTTTCAGTTCCACCGAAGGCAAAGGCCGCATGTCACGTACCTGAGGCTCAGGCAGACGAGGATACCATGTCCCCTTCCCTGCACCCGACGGCAAATAATATACCATCGCTCCGAAAGGTTCCAACGCAAAATCTAACGCAAGTCCCTGAGTATATATCGTACCGAAGTGCTGACGTGAACGCTCCTCGGTACGTATGAAGAAATAACGGTCACCGTCCGGAGTGGTTCTCACGGCCAATTTCACATCGGTATCGGTAGAAGTATAAGGTATATAGTCCAGGTCCGCACGGGCTATGCGCGTGCCGTGTTCACGGATAAAAGCCGACAGCCCCCGGAAACGGCGGTAACGCTCGTTCGTCATGCCTCCCTCACCGATAGCGGCAGCATAGTCGTAGGAAGTGATTTGCTGCCGGGCCGCCCAGTCGTCGAAGTTCGTCCCTCCCACGACCATATAAAAGTTCAATGCGCCGAAACCGCGTTCCAACGCATAAAGCGTGAGGTTTTGGGTCTGCACCGGTGGCAAACCGTCCTGGTCCCAACTCAACGGCCACCCTAACTCGCAGCACCATCCTCCTTGCAACTCCCCGGAGACCAGAGGTTTTCCGGGTTGTGTCTTCATCTGCAAATTAACCAACCGTCCGAAATTCTTCTCCACTTGCCAACGGGGGTAACTGTTCACCATATCGACCACTCCGTTCAGCACTCCTTCGCCCATATTCCGCGATTCATCCGTCCAACAAGTGATAACGGGTACTTCAATGCCATACTTGCGGGCGATTCCGGCTAATTGTTCCAAATAACCGCGCTTGGCTTCTTTCGGAAACCAGTTCACACGGTTAAACTCGTTCTCCACCTGAAACAGGATAATCCCCTTCCCGCCTACCGGCTTTTCGGTCAACTGATACGGGGCTGCCACACGGCACACGGCCCGATACCAGTGTTCGTTCCATCGCATAAATTCAGGATCATCGCTTTGCAGCCAGACCTTATAAGCCGTCTCTTCCGGTTTCTTGCGCATCAACCACTGGGGGAAACCGCCCCCGCTCCATTCCGCACAGATATAAGGGCCGGGACGCAGAATCACATAAAGCCCGAAATCCTCGGCCATCTGCAAGAACGCCTCCAAATCCCCCAAGTCGATTTGCGAATCGTCCCGGACGGAACGGGGCATATTCCGCTCGTGCCAGTTCCAAGGGACGTAGGTCTCCACACAATTGAAACCCGCAGCCTTCAGTTTTCGGAAGCGATCGGCCCACAGCGGACGGGGCACCCGGAAATAATGGAAAGAACCGCTGAAAATGAAAACGTCCTTTCCTTCTATCTGGAAGCAACGATGGTCGTAACGTATACGGTCGGGATGCAGGAAGACTGTATCCGCAACAGGCGGATTCGTCCCGATATTCAACACCTGACGGTCGGCCGATTTGTCATTCATTACAGCCAAGTCGGTCATATTTTGAGCGGAAGTTACAACGGTCCACCCACAGAAAGCAAGAGAAAGCCACGTGATTTTTGCCATATCCATGAGAATCTTTAAGATGAAAAACGAATATCCTGAAAACAACCTTCCGCCTTAGACAAACCTAATACCCAGAAACCACATTAACCTAATTTCAATGTTAACTAACTGCTTTCATTATCTTATACGTTTGAGAACGGCAAATTACTTAACCGCATTCCCACTTTTTTTAGAAATTGCGGCAGAAACTTTATCGGCAATCACCGGACTGCCGTAAAAAGAGGAAAAACCGTCGGGTTTGCTACTGCTGCCCGTCACATGGGCAATGAAAAAACCATAGACACCCTCGCGCAAGTTAATCCAAGGGTAAGCTCCGGCCCATCCCGGCGAACTGATACGATAGGCCTCTCCGGTCTTCTCGTCCACCATTTCACGCCATTCGCCCAGTCCGTAAACGCCCTGATGATGCCGTCCGAGCGCACGCTCCACATATTCTCCTCCGGCTACTTTGGCACGTCCCACCTGGTCTGCCTGCATTTCTTTCACAGTAGCCTCCCGAAGAATCCGTTGCCCCTCGAAAACGCCACCATGTATAATCATGTCTAAAAAGTTCATATAATCATTCAGCGTCGTACACAGCCCGCCACCCAACATGGGTGCGTGGCCTCCGTCCGTATTGACAGGAGTGAAATGGGAACGGGTCATGCGTAAAGGCCCGGCCAAAAGCTCCTGAAACAAAGTTTCAAATTCCTTCCCCGCAGCCACCTCGGCCATGCGTCCGGCCACCTGCATGGCCAGGCCGCCATACTCGAACCGCGTTCCGGGCGTGAATACGGTGTCCAAAGGTAAGATTTCCGCTACGGCCGAATCCAAATGGTTGTAATTGTCCACCCGGGGTTCGGGCAAATAAGGCCGGATGCCCGACGTGTGAGACAACAACCGGCGTAAAGGAATCACGCCTTTCGGGTCGCCCTTGAACTCCGGCAGCCATTTCTCCACCGGGTCGTCCCACGACAGTTCCGTCCGGTCCACCACGGCGGCCACCACCGCAGCGGCCACCCACTTTCCGGCAGAAGCCACATAAACCGGAGTATCCGGCGACACGGCACCGTATGACTTGCGGAACAAAACCGCCGTATCCTGTTTCACACAAATGGCCGCACCGGGATAATATCCTTTATCCACCCAACCTTGAATCAACGAGTCAAGCCCCGTAAAGTCCGGCTCCTCCCCGTGCGTTCCGTTTCCGCCGCCGCAAGCGGCCACCATGCCCCCCAACAGGCATCCCCATATCCAAACTCCGATTTTCTTCATACCTTTCATGTTTATTTATTCCACCTTACTGATAAACTCCCTTAAAGCCTTGTTGAACTCCTCCGGACGCTCCATGTTCATCATGTGTCCGCAATCCTCCAGCACCAACATCCTGCCATTGGGCAAGTAATCCAAGATTTCCGGATGTTCCGGAAACTTATTCCCCGGAGATTTTCCCTCCACAATCAAGACCGGCACATCGGGCTTACGGGTTTTCAACTGCCGAAAAGCATCCTTCCCCGCCACGACACGGACTTCCTTGTGTAAAGGTTGCCAGGCATCCCAATCCTGAATCATCTGCCAAAGCGGCTTGCGCATCTGTTCGCGCCGACTGCCTCCGGATTTCATCAGCCCCTCGAACCATTCCCGTTTCATCACGTCTACGCCTTTCCGCTTCAAATCCGCAATTTCACGATCGCGCCGGGCTGCCTCCTCCGCGTCCATCGGTTCGCTGGGACCCGGAGACATGCGTACATTTCCGCTGGCCAAGAAAGCCGACAACATCCGTTCCGGAAACCACCCCAACATGTCGGCACCGATATAGCCTCCTAACGACAAGCCCACGACGTGCGCCTTTTCGATATGCAACGAATCCATCAACGCCACTAAGTCTTCTACATGGGTAAACTGGAAATCCTCCGTTTGCGGAGATGAAAGTCCGTAGCCTCGCAAATCATAACGGATAACACGGTAATCCCGTGCCAAATCTGCAAATTGTCCGTCCCACATACGATGGTCTAACGAATGACCGTGTACCAGAATGACCGGTTGCCCTTCACCGCATTCTTCATAGTACAACGTGCCGTGGTCTACTCCGACATAAGCCGACCGGATCTCACCGGGCCGCCTGGCTTGCATGCACCCGATGATCAAGCAAAAGCAGCCCCAAAGCCATACCTTTCTACTATTCATGCCTCTTATTTCAAACGAATCAGATAACTGTAACCGTATTTCTTGTCCCACAAACGATACGGATTGTAGGGAAACATCCCCCAACTGTTGTCGCCTCCAAGCCCGCGTTGTTTCAGATCCACATGCAAAAATACATCTTTTTGCGGTATCGCATCAATCGTATGCTGCATCTTCCGCGTCAAACCCGGGTCTAAATCTTCCGGGGCATAGTGCAAGGCCGAAAACGCAATGGGTTGCGACACACCCGTGATTTCCACTTCCGTCCCCTCGCTGTCCGACAGGGAAAGCCAACGCACGTCCGTCTTGTTCCCCGTCTCTTGCGGACGGGCATACGGGTAATACTGGTTTTCCACTTTGTCTTCATACCGGCCGACGAACGCAGACGACCAACGGTCGATATAATTCTCCTGCGGCCCGCGCCCGTAATAACAAAGGTTTTCATACCGGCCTGCCAACTCCATGCGCATACCGAACCGAGGCAGTTCCGGCAATTTCTTCCCGGTCATGTCCATCGTGCCACTCACCAGCAACGAGCCGTCATTGCGTACCAGAAATTCCATGGTGTAGGGGACTTGTATATCTGTCAATATCCATTCCACCTTCACAGGAAGCCCCTCCGGAGTCCGTTCGCCCACGGTGGCGTTTTTCACGTAACGGTTGACATGGGCCGTACGCCATACCCCGCACGTCCACGGCATCTTGTTCCCGAAATCATTGTCCACCGGAGCACGCCAGAAAGCGGGTTCCGGATACTTCTTGAACGGGCGCACGCCCCGGATGGCGTAATCGGCCAAGACACCTTTCTTCAAATCTATTTTCCCGGACACGTCGCCCGATGCAAAAACCAACACGCCATCGTCCACACGGTACTCCAGATTTCCGGAAGCCTCGGGCACACGGGCAAAGAAATCTCCCTCACCCAACTTCAACTGCTCTTTCGCCACTTCATAGCCCGCAGGCAACAAACCGGACGCTGCCTTCGTATAAGCATACAGGTTCAGGAAATATTCATTTCCGTCATCCGGAATTTCCGGCAAGTCCAAACGGATGTCTTTCTGCCCGTGGGGAAGCAAATCCACAGAGAAAGTGCCCGACGCGGTCTTCTCCCCGTTCCTGCATATTTCCCAAGCGAAAGCATAGTCTTTCAGGTTGGTAAAGTCGTGGCGGTTCCGCACGGTAATCCACCCGTGCGCGGCATCCTTTCCTTTAAATTGGATATACTGGTACACTTTTTTCACTTCCCAAGCCTGCGGCTTCGGCGTACCGTCGGCAGAAAGAATACCGTCCGTACCTGTATTCCACTCGCTCGGCTTGTCTTCGAGCCATTTGTAGCTTCCCATTTTCCCGTTGTACATCCAATAAATCCTACCGTCCCGGGATTCCGTCTCCATTCTGAAACCTTGGTCCTTAAAATCCCAGATGAAACCGCCCTGGAGGTTGGGACTGTCGTAAATGACATCCCATATATCCTTGAAATTTCCGTTGCTGTTGCCTTGCGCATGGGCGTATTCGCACATGATGAAAGGACGCTGTTTGCCGGACTCCCGGTAGTCCTTGATTCTTCCCATATTGGGATACATCAGACAGACCACATCCGTGTTCCAATCCTCCCACGCCTGTTCAAACTGCACAAAGCGTGAAGGGTCGTAGGCTTTCAACCGTTTGTACTCATCGTGGAACACCTTTCCGTTACCGCACTCATTGCCCAACGACCAACCGATGACACAAGGATGGTTCTTGTCCCTCTTCACCATGCGGTCGATACGGTCTACGTGCGCCGCATACCAGTCTTCCCGATAAGCGGGATGATTGACGGTATCCTTAAAATAAGGCACGGAACCCATGCCGTGGTTCTCTATATTGGCTTCGTCCACCACGTAGAAACCGTAACGGTCGCATAAGTCATAAAAGTCCGGATGGTTGGGATAATGGCAAGTCCGGATGGCGTTGATGTTTAAGCGTTTCATCTGTTTCAGGTCGTCCAATATCAAGTCGTGCGTCTGCACATGGCCTAAGGTGTCGCTATGCTCGTGGCGGTTAACACCTTTTATATATACGGGCGTCCCGTTTACCATCAACTTGGCATTCTTTATTTCTATCTTCCGGAATCCGGTCTTGCAGGCCGTCACCGACGTATTCCCCTCCCCGTCCCGCAAGGTCAGGATGCAGTCGTAAAGTTCGGGAGTCTCGGCTGTCCATTTGGCCACATTCTTGATTCGCCCCGAAAAGGAGAGTGTTTCCGCCTCCCCCTTCATCTCGAACTTCCGCTTTTGTGCCCATACGATCTTACCGGCCTTATCCACCAGTTTCATCTCTACTTGGCCTTTTCCGGGTTCACTGTCTGCAAATGCACGCAAATCCACCGTGGCATTGAAAATGCCGTCCCTGTAACGGTTGTCCAAACCGGCATGCAAGAAAAAGTCCCACACCGTCAACTTGGGGTAAGCTTGCAGGTACACGTCGCGCTCAATGCCCGTCAAACGCCAGAAATCCTGGTCTTCCATGTAACTGCCGTCATGCCAACGGTACACCCGGACGGCCAACAGGTTCTCCCCTTCGCAAAGGTAAGGCGTCACGTTGAACTCAGCCGGTGTCTTGGCCGCCTTGGTCATCCCGATCCTTTTCCCGTTCAGGAAAACCTGTGCATAACCGGATATGGACCCGAAATGCAACAGGACTTCGCGGCCGTCCCAGCCTTCCGGCACGGTGAACACCTTACGGTACGTCCCCACCGGATTATCCACGTCCACGTAAGGAGGGTTGGCCGGAAAAACATACTGGATATTGCGGATAATCGGTTCGCCGAACCCTTTCAGCTCCCAATTCGAAGGGACGTCCAAATCGACCCAAGAGGAATCATCGAAATCTTTCTTATAAAAGCCCTCTTCCGCGTCCTCGATGTCCGGCGCGTACGAGAACTTCCACCGCCCGTTCAGGGATTCATGCCACGGTGACTTAGAGAAATCGCCAGTCAACGCTCCCGGTTCATCGTCATACCACATGAAGACCGTATGCGGACTTTCCTTGTTCCATTCATACTTATCCGGATTCTCCCACTCGTTTTGCCCTGCACAAAGTCTCCCTGCTCCCACTACCAGTAGCAGTAACACCCCATAAATAATCTTTCCCATATACATTTTAATACATTCTTTTCTATTTACCACTACGTTGCTAACGTTTAAAATACCTACGGGAGAAACATTTTTTCAGAAATATGACCGATAAACCACAAAAAGCCGGACTGTCTCACGACACCCCGGCTCCACCATCTAAATTCCTAAAAAATAAAGAACCTTGCTGTCAACGGATGAACAGCAATTCGCGATACTTAGGCAATGTCCACATCTGGTCGTCCACAATCAACTCCAACTTGTCGATATGGTAACGGATTTGTTCCAACATCGGCGCAATGGTGTCATGGTAGGCCACGGCCTTTGCCCGTTCGCCTTCAATCTTGTTGGCTACCTTGCGGGCCTCGACCATCGCATCCACGTGTTCCTTGATATAGGCCGTACGTTCGGAAATCTCCCTGATGATGGCCAGGTTCTCGGCCGACAATTTATCGGCTTCTTCCGCGCTGAACAGTCCCTTCATCTTGTACACGTTATCTATCAACTTGCTCTGGTACTCGATGGCTACAGGCACGATATGGTTCATGGCCAAATCACCGAGCACACGTGCTTCTATCTGGATTTTCTTGGTATAGGTTTCCCATTTCACTTCATTGCGGGCTTCCAGTTCCACTTGGGTCATCACCCCGGTAGACCCGAACATGGCGATGCTGTCTGCCGACAAGTAGTTGTCGAAAATAACGGGACAGCTCGTCTCGCAATCCAGACCGCGCCGCTCTGCTTCGGCCTTCCACTCGTCGCTGTAACCGTTCCCGTCAAAGCGGATGGGCTTGCAGATTTTGATATATTTGCGAATCACCCGGATAAGGGCAGCTTCTTTGCCCTCGCCTTTTTCCATCAAGGCATCCACTTCGGCCTTGAAATCCGTCAACTGTTCGGCCACGGCGGCGTTGAGGGCTATCATCGCACTCGCGCAGTTGGCCTCCGAACCCACGGCCCGGAACTCGAAACGGTTTCCGGTAAAGGCGAAAGGCGACGTACGGTTACGGTCAGTATTGTCTATCAACAACTCAGGAATCTGGGGGATGTCCAGCTTCATCCCATGCTTGCCCTCCAAAAGGACCAGTTCCTCGTCGGTGCTCTCCTCCAGATGGTCGAGCACACGGCTCAACTGCGTGCCGAGGAAAGAGGAAATGATGGCCGGGGGTGCCTCGTTGGCTCCCAAACGATGGGCGTTGGTGGCGCTCATGATGGAGGCTTTCAGCAAACCGTTGTGCCGGAACACGGCCATCAGGGTGTTCACGATGAACGTGATGAAGCGCAAGTTCTCCTCCGCCGTCTTGCCCGGAGCCATCAGCAGCACGCCGGTATCGGTGCCCAACGACCAGTTGTTATGCTTGCCGGAACCGTTTACGCCCTTGAAAGGCTTCTCATGCAACAACACGCGGAAACCGTGCGTGCGGGCCACCTTGCGCATCAGCGACATGATCAGCATGTTATGGTCTACCGCCAAGTTGCACTCCTCAAAGATAGGAGCAAGCTCGAACTGGTTCGGTGCCACCTCGTTGTGGCGTGTCTTCACCGGGATGCCCAGTTCCAAGGCCTGTATCTCCAAGTCCTTCATGAAAGCGGCCACACGGGTCGGAATGGCTCCGAAATAATGGTCTTCCAACTGTTGGTTCTTCGACGCTTCATGCCCCATCAGCGTACGCCCGGTCAGCAACAAGTCCGGACGGGCGGCATACAAGCCTTCGTCCACCAAAAAGTATTCCTGCTCCCATCCCAAATAAGAAACCACCTTCTTCACGGACGGGTCGAAGTAATGGCACACCTCTACCGCCGCCTTATCCACCGCGCGCAAAGCCTTCAGCAAAGGCGCCTTGTAGTCGAGCGACTCGCCGGTATAAGCAATGAACACGGTGGGGATGCACAGCGTGTCGTCTACCACGAACACGGGCGAAGAGGGATCCCAAGCACTATAGCCGCGCGCCTCGAACGTGTTCCGTATGCCCCCGTTGGGAAAGGACGAGGCATCGGGTTCCTGCTGCACAAGCAACTTGCCCGAAAATTCCTCCATCATCCCGCCTTTGCCATCATGTTCCACGAAAGCGTCATGCTTCTCTGCCGTACCTTCCGTCAAGGGTTGGAACCAGTGGGTGTAGTGCGTCACCCCCAATTCTTCGGCCCAACGCTTCATGCCCGAAGCCACCTCGTCGGCCACGCTGCGGTCCAAAGCGGCACCATGGTCCATGGCATCCACCAACCTCGCATATACGGTACTGGGCAAATACTTGAACATCTTCTCACGGCTGAACACATATTTACCGAAATATTCGCTGGGTCGTTCCGCCGGAACGGTCACTTCTTTCGCCTTCGCGTGGAAAGCACTCTCTACAACTCTGAATCTTAATTCTGACATAATCACCTAAGTATTTTGATTTTCATATTATTCTTGCCTATTACGGACTGTCTTACAAATCGTAGGCGGATTCGCCGTGTTCGTAAATGTCAAGCCCTTCTTCTTCCACTCTCTTGTCCACACGGATGCCGACCAGTTTGTCTACTACCTTGAACAACACGAAGGTCATCACCGCACTGAACACCATCGAAATGACCGTGGCCGCAATCTGAATCCACAACTGGTTCCAATCCCCGTAGAGCGCACCCTGCACACCACCTTCACCGGTCACGAACTGCGTGGCAAAAACACCGGTGAGCACAGACCCGATGATGCCGCCTACCCCATGCACGCCAAAGGCATCGAGGGCATCGTCATAACCGAACTTGGGCTTCACGACAGCCACCATCCAGAAACAAACGGCCGAGGTTATCAAACCGATGAACAGCGCACCGACCAAATCTACCGAACCGGCTGCCGGCGTGATGGCCACCAAACCGGCCACGGCTCCCGTACAAGCCCCCACCGTAGTGCATTTCTTGTTGACCACCCAGTCGATGGCCGCCCAAGTGACCGCTGCCATGCACGTGGCGATATGCGTCACCAAAAACGCGTTGGCCGCCAGACCGTCGGCCGCCAAGCCGCTTCCGGCATTGAATCCGAACCAACCCAGCCAAAGCAATGCCGTGCCTAAAAAGACAAAAGGAATGTTGTGCGGAGTAATGGGACGGTCCGCCCTGTAATCCTTACGACGGCCGACCATAAGCGCCATCACCAATGCGGCCACGCCTGCGTTGACATGTACCACCGTGCCCCCGGCAAAGTCCACGGCTCCCATTTCCATCAGGAAACCGCCGCCCCATACCCAATGGGCCATGGGCATGTAGACCAGTATGCTCCACAGCACCGTGAAGCACAAGAAACCGGCGAACCTCACACGCTCGGCGAACGCACCGAGAATCAAAGCCGGCGTAATCAGGGCGAACATGCACTGAAACATTACGAACAGCATTTCGGGGATGCCGGTCGCCGTCAGCGTGTCCAGGCCGATGCCGTTCAACATCACCTTGTCGAATCCCCCGATGCCGTATTTGAAGAAACCGCTGCCTTCATATCCGGTGCCGAAGGCAAGGCTGTAGCCGAAGGCCACCCACAAGATGCTGACCACCCCGGCTATGGCCAGGCTCTGCATCACCAGGCTCAGCATATTTTTCTGGCGCACAAGGCCGCCGTAGAACAAGGCGATTCCGGGAATCGTCATCATAAACACCAAAAGGGTTGCCACTATCATCCAAGCCGTGTGGCCTGAATCCAATATCACTGATGTATCCATAATCTTACTTTTTTATCATTCAACCATCTTTTTAACCTTGGCGGGAACCGTCCTGCCTCACTTCTCTTGTTCCGCGTTGTAAAGCGCAATGTCACCACGCTCTCCCGTACGGATCCGTATGGAATCCTCGACCGGAATGATGAAGATGCGCCCGTCGCCGATTTCGCCCGTATAAGCGGATTTCGTCACGGCTTGCACGGTCTTCTCCACATTCTTGTCGCGCACGACGATGGACAGCAACATGCGCTCGATGGAACTGGTATCGTAGGCCACCCCACGGTAAATACGCGCCTCACGCATCTTGCCCACGCCCCTCACTTCGTAATACGAAAACCATTCGATGTCTGCCGCCAACAAGGCGTCCTTCACGTCGTCGAACTTCGTTCTACGAATAATCGCTTCGATCTTTTTCATAATTATCCCCTTTCTTTTATTGATTCTATCCTCTCTTTTTATGTTATCCTTTCAAACAATCTTATTTACCCCTTACAAAACATACCTTTTGGAACCTATCACATTTCTGTTATGCTTAAAAACTGAGTCCTGCCGTAAAATAGGCGTTCTCGGACGCCGGATTCCAAATAACCTTGGCAAATAAAGGCAAGGCAAACGATTCAGTTATCTTGATGTCCTTAGCCGCCTGCAATGCCACTTCGGAAACAGCAAAACCGGAGCATCCGCCATTATAGAAAGAGGTCTCCCAAGGCACAGCGGCCACCGTAGCGTCCCAATCCAACCCTCCCAAGCGGAAAGGAGCGGAAAGCGAGACATAAGAAGAGTAGGCCCGTTTACCGTCCTTCTTCAGCCCGTCGTTGCCGCCGATGTTCGTGTACCAGTTCACGGCCAGGAAGCCGAAGTCATACCCCACCTGCGCTTCGTAGACATGCAACGTGGAATTGCTGCCGAAATGGAAATACTTCCCGCTGATATCGGTGCCCGTCTTGAAATTCGTCCCTTTGCTGAAACTGTAATCGGTAACCGACACACTGAAACCTTTTACGGCATAACCCAAGGTCAAATCGAACTCTTTGGCGTATTCGCCGCCCCAAGAGGCCGAACCCCAAGCCGTAAGCGAAAGGCCTTTCCAGGAAAGCGAAACGGAAGGCTGTATGCTGACATCGCCCAACTCTTGCCCGCGCCAGATATAACTGCTCACCAAGTCCGCCCCCACGGACGCCTCTACTTTGTCTTGCCCTTCTGCGGCCACAGGGAACACCGCTGCCGCCGCCCATAGGAACATGGTTTTCTGAATCTTCGTTTTCATTCTTCTTACCTTTTCTAATTACACATTATTGTCAAACACTTCCCTGCGCATGGAAAATTTCTTTTTAAAGCAAAACCACTTAATAAGCAAGCAATTTGCTTTTGTTTTATACAAAGTTATATCTTTTTGACAACTCAATAAGCAAATATGGTATCCTTTTTACAGAACAAGTCTAACCATATTTCGATTTATCAGTATTTATATGATAAAACCTTTTAAATTATAACCACACATGCCGAAATCCTCGTATTTTTTCACCGACATAAAACCTTTGAAAACTTATCTACCGGAAATGCCCATGCTCTTAAGGCCTGTACTTCCACATATTATTGGAAGAGATTTCATAATCCGCCCTACGCATTTTACAAATTGTCAAAACGTCAAGCCGACCACTGCGAGAATCGCCTATATCCCTTCCACCGCCGACAGACACGAAAAAAACGAAATCTCGCACATCGGACTTTTATCCCAATGACAACTTATACCCGTCTTTCGTGCACACGCTGACAGACGAAAAAGCCATTGAACCGCACACCGTCCACCGGCACGTAAGCTTCATCCCCGAATTTGCTGACATCCTGATTTCCATATCCGTCACTCGAACAGCCCCCAACAAGAGAAAAAAACGGGGAAAAGGCCTCGTTTCTTTCCCGAAACAAGACATTTTCACCTCTATTTCAGTACACACCCGTAGCAACAAGAGGAGAAAAAAATTTTTTCTTCCTGCGATTGAAAAATCACTCTCTTGAGATTAAAACGCATATATACAGAAAAAGGCCGCATATATGCAGCCTAAAACTTATATTTATTCAAAACCCGCGTTTTTCCGTCTCATTTTATCCGGTTTTCACTTCACAGAAAAGAGGAAAAAGCTGTCATTCGGCAATAAAAACGAGAACAAACGCGGCAATTTGTCAGTTCTTGTTATCCCTCGGAACAAACCGGCCATCCCGAAGGTAAAAGAAACTGTGCCGGAAGACCTATACAAGTATTCCGGCACAGCCTTATCGGATGTTTCTTATCAGAAATAGAAACCTAATCCTAACTTCAAACCGACCTTACTTCCGTCAGAGAAGTCATTCAGACTCATGTGGTAATACACAGCCGGCTCTATCGTGATGAAACGGTTCACGAAAAAGGCATATCCCACTTCGGGACATAACTGCAAATTATTCACGCTCTTGGTGGCATGCTCATACTGCAAACCAAGGCCCATATAAATGCCGTTCTGCGTGAAATAATAACGCCCGCCTACTCCCATCTGGAAATGGTCGGTATAACGCGTATGATCATACCCTAATTTACCATAGAGCATCCACGCGCTCTGCACGAAATAACCACCCGTGAAATCCAGACCGAAATTCAATTTCTCGCTGGAACTATAGGATAATCCCAAACTCGTAGTGGATGCCGCCACATACGTAGTACCCTTTTCAAATTGTGCCTTCGCACCCATTGCCGCCATCATCAGCAGCAAGGACAGCATTAACTTTCTCATATTATCTTTTTTCTTGATTAATATTCACATCTTGCCCGCGTTTGTCCGCCAATTTTTCCCGCCGCCGGTAAAGATACCACAACGCCACCAGAATCACGGCATTCAAGGCCATCGTAGCCCAAATATGCCGGCTGCTCATATCCGTACGGGGGATGAAATAGGCATATACCGCTACGGAATATAAAGTAAATCCCAACAAGATAACGGTGGATTTCCGGAACCGTCTTCTTTTCATACCCTTGTCTTTTTAAATTGTAAATACCATTTCATGAACATTCCTAATAAGAGTACGGCCACCCCTCCCCCGACTGCGCAACTCAACACGTAGGACAACCCGAATCCTTCGGGAGCCACCAGTATATAGGTCGTACAGACAGCCGTCATGAACAATGCCGGAAACAGGGTCACATAAAACGTCTTTCCTTTCCGCGCAAGCCATACGGTAACCGCCCATAACGTAAAGATAGACAAAGTTTGATTAAACCACGCAAAATAGCGCCACAATATATCAAAGTTGATATTCATTAACACTGCGGCGATGACAAACAAAGGCAATGAAATAATCAAGCGGCGCAAAATGGTGTCTTGCCTGTAATGCAGGAAATCGGAGGCTATCAGACGTGCGCACCGGAAGGCCGTATCACCGGAAGTGACAGGGGCCGCCACCACGCCGAGTATCGCCAACACGGCTCCTGCCGTCCCCATCCAATCCTGACAAATGGCATTGACCACAATGGCGGGATTGGATTTTCCCGACGGCGACATCAGTTCGGCCAACGCCTCATAACTGCCTGCAAACTTAATGGCCGCAGCCGCCCATATCAAAGCCACCACGCCCTCTGTTATCATGGCGCCGTAGAACACGCGCCGCCCCAGCTTCTCGTTCTTCATGCAACGCGCCATCATCGGGCTTTGAGTGGCATGGAAACCGCTGATGGCTCCGCAGGCAATCGTGATAAAAAGCATGGGAAATATGGAGAGATTCTTATCGGGATGATGGCTCTCGAAAGCCGATGTAATCTCGGGCATCCAACCGTCGTGGGTGAAAATGCCGACCAACACGCCGACGGCCATAAACAACAAGGCCACGCCGAAAAGGGGGTAAATGCGTCCGATAAGGGTATCGATGGGCAGCAAGGTAGCCAACACGTAATACACGAAAATCACCACGCTCCAAAACAAAGCGGAACCCCATACGCCCCAGTCTCCGGTCATGGAAGCCAACAACCCGGCGGGTGTGGTGACAAATACCGTGCCGACCAAGACCATCAGAATCAGGGAAAAAACTCGCATCACCAAGCGGATGCCCGCCCCCAGTTCGTCGCCCACCACTTCGGGCAGACTGGCTCCGTTCTTCCGCAGGGAAATCATGCCGGACAGGTAGTCGTGTACCGCCCCGCCGAATATGCATCCGAACACAATCCACAAATAAGCCGCCGGCCCATAAAGGATACCCAGAATCGCACCGAATATAGGTCCCGTCCCGGCAATGTTCAGAAACTGGATGAGATAGACTTTCCACGTAGGCATCGGTGTATAATCCACACCATCAGCCATCGTATAACAAGGTGTCTTTCGGGAGGCATCCGCCCCGAATACTCTTTCGACAAAGGCGCCGTAGACCGCATAGCCCAATACCAGAAGCACCAATGCCGTAGTGAATGTTATCATATCAGGTTATCAATTAAATTACGCAAAAATAATAAATTGTATCGTAAACCATGGCATTTGTCCCCGAAACTTTCATTTTATACCCCGAAAAGCTTAACTTTGCATCTGATAAAGCTGCATACACCTACATGAAAAGATATATCTTCTCCTTATATATATGTATCACCGGCTGCCTGGCGGCAATGGCCACGCAACGTTTCGCTCCATTGTCCTCCCCCAAACGGGAAACCCGGGCCGTGTGGTTGACCACGTTCAGTAGTTTGGACTGGCCGAAAAACAAAGCTACATCCCCGGCCGGCATCAAGGCACAACAGGATGAACTGTGCCGCATCCTCGACCGGCTCAAGGAAGTGAACATCAACACCGTGCTGCTGCAGACCCGCGTGAGGGGGAGTGTCATCTATCCTTCGGCCATCGAACCGTGGGACGGCTGCCTGACCGGCACTCCGGGACGTGCGCCGGGATATGACCCCTTGGCCTTTGCCGTCCGGGAATGCCACAAACGAGGGATGGAACTGCATGCGTGGCTTGTAGCCATACCTTGTTTCAAGATATCCGCTGCCACACGTATGGGAAACCGTTCCGTACTGAAAACCCATCCCAAACTTTGCGTACGCCATGGAGACAGTTGGTATCTCGACCCGGGGCAACCGGAGACCGCCGACTATCTGGCTTCCCTCTGCCGTGAAATAGCTGCGAACTATGACGTAGACGGCATCCATTTCGACTATATCCGTTATCCGGAAAACGCGGCGAAATTCAACGATGCGAGCTCTTACCGCAAATACGGCAAGAGGCAAAACAAGGCCGACTGGCGTCGCGACAACATGACCCGCTGTGTACGGACGATGTATCGGGCCGTGAAAGCCGCCAAACCTTGGGTCAAGGTCAGCTCTTCGCCCGTGGGCAAATTCAGCGACCTGAGCCGCTATCCGTCCTATAACTGGAATGCCTACTCCGCCGTGTACCAAGACGCGCAGGGTTGGTTGCGCGAAGGGATACAAGACATGTTGTTCCCGATGATGTACTTCCGGGGCAATCATTTCTACCCTTTCGCCATTGACTGGAAGGAAAACGACTACGGCCGACCAGTCGTCCCGGGATTGGGCATCTACTTCCTCAGTCCGCAAGAAAAGGACTGGCCGCTGGAGGATATTACCCGTGAGTTGTATTTCACGCGATCTTTAGATCTCGGAGGACAGGCATTCTTCCGTTACGCGTATCTGAACGACAACCACAAAGGCTTGTTTGATTTCCTGAAAGACGTATATTACCCCTTCCCGGCACTGCCATCGGCTTGTAACAGCCAGGACAGTATCCCACCGGAACGTCCGGAAAATTTGCACAAAAGCCGGGAAGCGCAAACGTATGTACTCCGATGGTCGCCATCTGTCGATAATCTATGTGGAAAAGATGTGAGATACAACGTGTACGCTTCACGGACCTCTCCCGTGGACATCGCTTCCGCACGAAATCTTATTGCCGTGAATGTGGATTCTTGCAGCCTTCCCATCAACGAGGAATTCTGCGCCCTCAACGGCATCAGTTTCGCGGTAACGGCCATAGACCGTTTCGGAAATGAAAGCGAACCGGCACGGCTCCCGTCCGGATGGTCCGACAAACCGAACCTCTCAGGGCGGTTCCTCCCGCACGACTCGCAGACCTTGGACATCCCTGAACAGGACAGCCCTTACGTAGCGGTTGTAGATGCGTACGGGCGTATCGTCAGTACGGCACCTTACAGCCGCCGTGTCCGTATCGGGCATTTAGCCAAAGGACTGTACGAAATCAGAACCTTAGCCAAGAAAGGACGCTCAAAGCACATCGGATATTTTATCAAATAATTCGACCGTCTTATGAAAACAGTCAGACTTATCACCTGTGACGGAGCCTTTCAAGCCCGTTTGATTCAGGGGGCGTTGGAAAACGAAGGCATTGCCTCCGTCCTGCACAACGAAAACACGTCCAACATCCTGCGCGGATTCACTCCCACGATTTCCGGAGTGGATATTTTCGTGTATGAAGACGACTATGAACGTGCCATGGCCCTGCTCGAACGCAACCAGATGATACCGGAACAATTAAAATACTGCCCCTGCTGCCATTCGCCCCACATCAAGTTCGTATTGAAAAAGTCTCATAGTTTCAGGGCGTTCATGGCCGCCATATTCAGTATCCTGGCCGGCGCACCTCCGGGCACGACGCATTGGGAATATGTATGCAAAGACTGTGGGGCGCACTTTGAAACGCCCGTGGCACGACAAAGAAAAGAGACACAAGACACCACCACACCCGACACAAAATGAACATCAGACCTGCACAATTCACCGATATGCCCGACATCATGGGCATATTCGACCACGCCCGGAAATTCATGAGGGAAAACGGAAACCCCTACCAATGGACAGACGGTTATCCTTCGGAAGAACTCATGGAAACGGAAATCCGACAAGGACACTGCTTCGTCTGCGAAAACGAAACGGACGGCGTGGTAGCCACATTTTGCTTTTCGGTGGGAAACGACCCTACCTATTCTCATATCGAAGGGAAATGGCTGAATGAGGCTCCATACGGTGTGATTCACCGCCTGGCATCCAACGGAAAGGCCAAAGGTATCGCCCGGCAATGCATCGCATGGTGTTTTGCCCGACACCACAATTTACGCGCAGACACCCACGCTGACAACCTCATCATGCAAAACCTGTTAAAGACCAACGGATTCCGGGAGTGCGGCATCATTTATACCCGTCAGTCACCGCGCATCGCTTATCAAAAGGTCACGGATGCCGCTCCATCCGGATTCCAAGCATAACGCCGCATATCCACGTTTCCGTTTCTTCTGAAAGCCACACCTTCGGCTTCCAGCAATGCTTTCTGTTCCGGCCAGGACGGAACAAGGCGTCCACAGCCATTCACCACCCGGTGGCAGGGAAGGCCTAGCGCATCCGGTACGTTACGCAAAGCCCTACCCACCAAACGGGCATGTTGGGGAAAGCCGGTCAGAATGGCAATTTGCTTATACGTTGCCACCCGACCGGCCGGAATCTCTTTCACGATGCTGTACACATCCTGATAAAAAGCCTTTGTGTCCGGCATCACTATCCTACGATATATTTGCTCTTGGGCAGATAAGAGAGCAATTTTGTCAACACATAGCAAATCGCATAAATCACGATACCGGCCACCAAAATGGTACCGGGCGTATTGAAATGCGGTGCCACGTGAGGATACACAAGGTTCAACACCATATAATGTGCAAGATACATTCCATAGCTCAACTTTGAAATGGAGAAGATGCCACGGTAGAGCCACCCGCTGCCCCAGTTAATCTTTTTGAATACAATAAAGAGGGCGAAAGTCATCATCGCCACATTAGGCGTACAAAAACGCCAAGGCTGCTCCACCACAAACGGGTCTGAACTCACGGAAGAAAGATGATAGAACGCACCGACCGAGAAAGCATACCCTATCAAGAATACAGGCACGGCTACAGCGAGCGTCTTGCGCAGACTCCAGTCAATGTAGGTACGGACGTAATGTGCCATCAACAGAAAACCGATATAACCGGCATTGTAATACAAGATGTGGAAATCGTTCCAACTGCATTCTCCGTAAATCTCTCCGCCCGGCACACAAAGCTTCACGTAATGCCAGAATGTAGTGAGGAACCAAAGTCCCAAAAAGAAAAGCTCCTCCTTACGCCCCACTTGCTTCAACCAAGGAGACAAAATCGGCATAAAGAAATAAACCCCTATCAACATGTACACAAACCAGAGATGTATGGCGTTGGACGGGAAATTGTAGAGGAACGTAAGTAAGTGTGTTTTCGCGCCGTCCCAACCGTGACCGCCCCACAACAAGGGTAAAAAGGCATAAAGAAGCCCCCAGACGACAAAGGGAATGCACACACGGGTGAAGCGGCGTTTGAAAAAGACCGGTGTACTGTCCTTCAACGGAACCAGAAGATAGGCCGATGCCATGATGAACAGCGGCACGCAAGGACGCAGAGAACTGTCGATGAAAGAAATCCACCAACGGTCGGCATTGCTGGAGAAACTGATACCGTCCAGATTGAAATAAAAAGCCTCGCACACATGTACGAGAATGACCATAAAGCATGCGATGGCACGCAGATAGTCCAAAAATACAATTCGTTTTGTTTCCATAAAGCGTTTTTTCAGCTATTAGAAGCCGTTTTCGGTTGATTAGAAAGATTCATAAAATAGAGATGCAAAGTTAACAGTTATCCACTTCCCGACCCCACTTGCAGGGCAATAAAAAAACTTAAAACTCATTTTTTTCCACTCTTGGGGGAGACCCACAACGCCGCCCGGTAATGTGCGGAGGGGGTCACCGGAACCAACGGCAAATATCCCTGAAGGAGTTTTCCCTCCCGTAAGCACAACGGATGGGCTTCCTCGCACCGGCAGTGCTCCGACCACAACCGCCCCGCTTCCTTCTCATAGTCTATCACAAAACGCGCTTCCGAAGAGGGAGACAAGAAAGAAGCCAAATCGACAGAAACTTGTCCCATCGTACGGCGTAAATTGATTTCCACACAAGGATGCACACACAGGTATTCGGATCCCGGTACGCGGCACAACATCATATCCACACCCAGATGGCCGTTGTAGCCGTTACCCAACCAATCAGCCAAGTAGTGCGTGACAGCCGTTTTCAGCATCTGCCATAAAAGCAAAGGAATCCTATCGGTCAGCCAACGCACCTTATCCTCTTCCGACGCCACCCAATTCCCGGCGTACGTGCCACGTGCGGTGGTCAGGAAAACCGAAAGCCCCGTATACCGCACGCCTCCGGCACCGTCGGCATAAAACTCCAAGGCAAAATCCGACACCTTATTATATACAGGCTCCACGATTACCCCGCCTTGTTCACGAAGCTGACGGCCACACCAACCCGAAAGCGGCGGCACATAACCTCCTCGTCCCAGACGCAAGCCCTTTCCGCTGCCCGACCACGGCGCTTTCAATAGGGTTTCGGGATATTGCCGCATCCTCTGGATGATGTCCTGTTCGCCGGTACAGTAATAAGAAACGCCACAAAGCCTATCCCTCCACTTCTGTCCCAAATCCGAACCGGAACCGCATAAATAAGCCAACATGTCCACTGCATGACGGCGGTTCGACAGTTCACGGTAACGCGCCAAACGCGCTTCATCGGGCAAACGGCTTCTGTCCGCGCCGCCCGTCAACAGACGTTGCACCATCAACGGACTCCACCCCCAAGGGGCAACGTCGGCATCCGAAGGCAAGCCGTCGCGCCCGACCCATTTCACTTCCGGACAAATCCCGCCGGTTTCTTCTGCCCAACGCCGGGCTGCCTCCACCGAAGCCACGCACACGGCATCGCCCCTCATTGCCCACCATACGGGCAACGCCGAAAGGTCGTCGGCCATCTGCCGGGCCGAAGCAGGGGGAATGAAATGCGGACTGGGACAGGCCAACGCCAGGTCGTTCTCGGGATTGAATATATGCAAGGTCATGGAGAAACATGAAAACAGAACCCGGACCTTTACTTTCCGACCGGCAAAACGCCCTCCGAAGTCATCTGCACACGCCGCATCGTACCGTCAGCATTATAATATAAGTAGTCGGCACAGACACTCCGGCTGCACGACGTTCCTCCTTTTAGGACACCGTTGTGATAAAAAAAGTACCACCGGCCCTTATATTCCTGAATAGCCTGATGATTCGAGCTACTATTCCCGGCCCATTCGTTCAGAATGCCCTGATACACCCAAGGCCCCTCTATACTGTCGGCCATAGCATAAGCAATACGCTCGGGGAAACCGCTGGCATAAGAAAGATAATATTTATCGCCGCGTTTATGCACCCAAGGAGCTTCTTCAAACACAAACCCCTCGAAGTTCACTTGGCGGATTTCCCCCTCGATTTCAATCATGTTCTCTTTCAACCGTGCATAATAGCACTCCCCGTTACCCCAGAAAATCCAAGCCTGCCCGTCGTCGTCAATCAAAACCGTAGGGTCGATGCAAGCCCACTGTTTTTGGGATGCGAAACAATCGGACACGGTCAACAGAGGTTTGCCCAACGCATCTTTATACGGCCCTTCCGGACGGTCGGACACAGCCACCCCGATACCCGTATGGTCGGTACTGACATACCAATAAAACGTCCCGTTCCTTTCCACCACCTGCGAAGCGTATGCAATGCCCGAAGACCATTTGAATTCATCTGCGCGCAACGGTACGGGATATTCCCGATAGTGCACTAAATCCGTCGTAGCGAACACACACCAGTTTTCCATGTGCGTACGTTGTTGATTACCCTCAAAATCTTCGCCAGCAAAAATCCAAAGCGTGTCCTTATAAACCAAAGTAGCCGGATCTGCTGTATATTTGTGCCGTACTACGGGATTTCCCTCCGCTTTCCATTCATACACTTGTGCCCATGCGGCAGAAAGCACCCAAAAAGATGCTAAAAAAATAGATATAAATCTCATCCTTCGAACTGTTTTTTTAATTCCACATCTCAATCCGTCCGACAAATATAACACTTTACTTCCACTCCACCTATAATCTTCCTTACATTTCATACCACAAACATTTCCCCACCTCCATTATTGCAAAATGCGCTTTTTTGAAACCAATTTTCCATTATATGCAACAAGAGAAACAGTCCTTCTGGGAAAAAGAGCCTACTTTTGCCCTGTCAAATATCAAACATCAACCCAAAAAACATGAGAAGAAACATTTTTATTTTAGCTTGCACCTCGATCTTGTTCCTCACAAGTTGTATCTCACAAAAAACGCCGGACCACACCGCCTATCTGTTTGCTTATTTTGAAGGTTCGGGCGAACTGACGACACAAGAACAACTGAGATTTGCCGTAAGTGCGGATGCCGTACACTGGAAAGCCCTGAACGGGAACCGCCCCGTCATCCCATCGGACGAAATATCCCAAACCGGAGGCATACGCGACCCGCACATCCTGCGCGGAGAAGACGGGCACACCTTTTATATCACGGCCACAGACATGTTCACCCGAAAGAACGGTTGGGAATACAATCCCGGCATCGTCTTGCTCAAATCCGGCAACCTGACCGATTGGACGCACGGCATCATCGACTTGGAAAAATCCTATCCCGAGAAGTTCGCCCACATCAAATGGGTATGGGCACCCCAAACCATTTACGACCCCGAAGCACGGAAATACTTGGTCTACTTCACCGTACGCTTCGAATACGACACCGCCCTCAATTTCTATTGCGCATACGCCAACGAAGATTTCACGGCCTTCGAGAACGAGCCTCAACTGATGTTCGCTCCCAAATACGGTGCCATAGACGGCGACATCATCCATAAAGACGGCACCTATCATTTCTTCTATAAAGGAAATACCAAAGACCGGAACGGCAAAGAGCTGAAAAGCGGCATACAGCAAGCCACGGCCCCGTCGTTGCGCGGCCCGTGGAAAGAGCATTTCGCATATCTCGACGCGTATGCCGGAACCCGTACGCACGTGGAAGGCTCCAGCATATTCAAACTGAACGATTCGGACGAATACATCCTGATGTACGACCTTTACAGCAGCGGACGTTATGAATTCCAACGCAGCAAGGACCTTATTCATTTCAGTTCCAAGCCCGAAACCTTCGTCAAAGACTTCCATCCGCGCCATGGTTCCGTCATCGGTATCACCCGCGAAGAGGCCATCCGTCTGGACCAAAGATGGGGAGGAGTTCCAGAAGAAGCCAAACAGTAAAAAACCAATTTCATAACCTAATCTCCATTTCAGATGCGGCAAACGGCAAAATCCTATTCCTTTAGGACGCACCCGTTTGCCGCTTAAAAAGCTTTTCCGACAAGCGGAACAAGAAGCACAGGAAACGTTCCTAATAAACAAATGAAAAGACATACGCCTTTTTTACCGACAAAACGTAAGTTCTACGGACTTTTTCTGAATGAAAAGTTCCATGTTCCAGTTACGTTCCATGCCATTTTTGCCCCTTTTTAGATACATAAATTCACGTTTCAGCCTTGTTTTTAGCTTTTTTTCAGCCTAAACGCATTTCAATCGCAGCCGAAAAATTTTTCGCTCGGCTGAGAAAACATTTTTTTTGTCCTCATGGTGGGGCATCTTTCTCTGCATGCAGGTGGAGAAAAGCCCTGAAAACAGAACAAAGATATACCCATACGGCTCGTTTTTCTCCTAAACGGAGCGCGTCGGACAGCAAAAAACGAATGACAGAATGCCCTACGGATGCCATTTCATGCTCCCACGAATCCCGTCCCCGTACGCACGCCGTGCCCGCATGCCGTACATTTTGAAAGCCCGACAGGCCGAAGGAGCTTCAGAATGTCATTCCCCCGACGCACGAGAATCGCGTATTTCCGTGCGCCTCCATTCCTCGGTTCAAATGGCTCAATCCTGCAAGGCCGGGATTGACAAATTGACAACCCTCGCATTTCGAGATGCAAAATGAAGAAAAAACAAAGATTTTGCCAACCCGACTTTGCACTTTTGCGGTTTTACACTATCTTTGCAAATTGTATCAAGTACCAAAGAATGGAGTCTTTTTTCAGAACACATGCGTACCTTGTGGAGCATACCCACGCTCCTGTCCGTCGCGCCCTCATGGACGAGATAGACTGGAACGACCGTCTGATTGGTATTAAAGGTACACGCGGAGTAGGAAAGACCACTTTCCTTCTGCAATACGCCAAAGAACATTTCCACGTGGAAGACCGGAAATGCCTCTACATCAATCTGAACAATTTCTATTTTCAGGGCAAGGGCATTGCCGAATTCGCCACAGAGTTCTACGAAGGCGGAGGAAAAGTATTGCTGATCGACCAAGTGTTCAAACAACCGGACTGGAGCACAGACCTGCGCAAATGCTACGACACGCTGCCGGGACTGAAAATCGTATTCACCGGCTCTTCCGTCATGCGGCTGAAGACGGAGAACCCGGAACTGAACGGACTGGTGAAATCATACAACCTGAGAGGATTTTCTTTCCGCGAGTTTCTCAACTTGCAGACGGGCAATGACTTCCCGTCTTATACGCTCGACGAAATCCTGAACCGTCATGAACAAATCGTGCGCAGCATCCTGCCTAAAGCCAGTCCGCTGAAGTTCTTCCAAGACTATCTGCACCACGGTTTCTACCCGTTCTTTCTGGAAAAGCGGAATTTCTCTGAAAATCTGCTCAAGACCATGAACATGATGCTCGAAGTGGACATCTTGCTCATCAAACAAATCGAGCTGAAATATTTGGCAAAAATCAAAAAATTGCTATATTTGCTCGCGATAGACAGTCCGGTGGCTCCCAACGTCAGCCAATTGGCGGAAGACATCCACACGTCGCGGGCCACGGTAATGAACTACATCAAGTATCTGGCCGACGCGCGGCTCATCAACATGATTTACCCGAAAGGGGAAACCTTTCCCAAAAAACCGGCCCGAATCATGATGCACAACAGCAATCTGATGTACGTCATCTACCCGTGCCGCCTGGAAGAACAGGACATCCTGGAGACTTTCTTCCAAAACACGATGTGGAAAGACCATAAACTGAACAAGGGAGAAAAGGGCACCTCGTTTTTGGTGGACGAAAATCTGAGATTCAAAATCTGCCCCAACGAAGAACGACGGCGAAACGCCGAAACGATATATGCCCGGCATAAGATAGAAATAGGGCACGGAAACGAAATACCGATATGGTTGTTCGGATTCCTATACTAAAGAGAAAATAAAGAAATTGTAGTTTAATCTCGTAATATTAATCATTATTATGGCAAAAGAAAAAAAGTTTATCACTTGTGATGGTAACCAGGCTGCAGCGCATATCTCGTATATGTTCTCAGAAGTTGCAGCCATCTATCCCATCACCCCGTCGTCGACCATGGCAGAATACGTGGACGAATGGGCAGCACAGGGCCGTAAGAACATCTTCGGCGAAACAGTGTTGGTACAGGAAATGCAGTCGGAAGGCGGTGCCGCCGGAGCCGTCCACGGTTCGTTGCAGGCCGGTGCGCTGACCACGACTTATACGGCATCCCAGGGTTTGTTGCTGATGATTCCGAACATGTACAAGATTGCAGGCGAACTGCTGCCTTGCGTGTTCCACGTGTCGGCCCGTACCTTGGCTTCTCATTCACTGTGTATCTTCGGTGACCATCAGGACGTCATGTCTTGCCGCCAGACCGGTTTCGCCATGTTGTGCGAAGGTTCCGTACAGGAAGTGATGGATTTGGCCGGCGTGGCACACTTGTCTACCATCAAGAGCCGCGTGCCGTTCCTGAACTTCTTCGATGGTTTCCGTACGTCTCACGAAATCCAGAAGATTGAAATGCTGGAGAACGACGACCTCGCTCCTTTGGTAGACCAGGAGGCCTTGAAGGAGTTCCGCAGCCGTGCTCTGTCGCCCGAACATCCGGTGGCACGCGGTATGGCCGAAAATCCCGACACGTTCTTCACTCACCGTGAATCTTGCAATAATTACTACGACGCAGTTCCTGCCATCGTAGAGGACTACATGAACAAGGTGTCTGAAATCACCGGCCGCAAATACGGCCTGTTCTCTTACTACGGTGCCGCAGACGCAGAACGCGTCATCATCGCCATGGGTTCCGTGACCGAAGCCATCCGCGAAACCATCGACCACTTGACCGCACAGGGCGAAAAGGTGGGCTTGGTAGCCGTTCACCTGTATCGTCCGTTCTCGGCCAAGCATTTCCTGGCAGCCGTTCCGGCCACAGCCAAGACGATTGCCGTACTGGACCGCACAAAAGAACCGGGCGCCAACGGCGAACCGCTGTATCTGGATGTAAAGGAATGCTTCTACGGCAAGGAAAACGCCCCGGTTATCGTAGGCGGACGTTACGGCCTCGGGTCTAACGACACAACTCCGGCACAAATCTTGGCCGTGTACGAGAATCTGGCTCTTCCGGAACCGAAAAACCAGTTCACCCTCGGCATCGTGGACGACGTGACGTTCACTTCGCTTCCTCAGAAAGAAGAGGTGGCCATGGGTGGCGAAGGCATGTTCGAAGCCAAGTTCTACGGCTTGGGTGCCGACGGTACGGTGGGTGCCAACAAGAACTCCGTGAAGATTATCGGCGACAACACCAACAAGCACTGTCAGGCTTACTTCTCTTACGACTCTAAGAAGTCCGGCGGTTTCACGTGCTCTCACTTGCGTTTCGGAGACGCTCCCATCCGCTCCACTTACTTGGTGAACACGCCTAACTTCGTGGCTTGCCACGTTCAGGCTTACCTCCACATGTACGATGTGACCCGCGGATTGAAGAAGAACGGCACGTTCTTGCTCAACACCATCTGGGAAGGCGAAGAACTGGCCAAGAACCTGCCGAACAAGGTGAAAGCTTACTTTGCCAAGAACAATATTAAGGTATATTACATCAACGCCACCAAGATTGCACAGGAAATCGGATTGGGCAACCGTACCAATACCATCCTCCAGTCTGCATTCTTCCGTATCACCGGTGTCATCCCGGTAGACCTGGCGGTAGAACAGATGAAGAAGTTCATCGTGAAGTCCTACGGCAAGAAGGGTGAAGACGTGGTGAACAAGAACTATGCTGCCGTAGACCGCGGCGGTGAATACAAGGAACTGGCCGTAGACCCGGCATGGGCTAATCTCGCTGCAGACGCTGCACAGCCCAACGACGACCCTGCATTCATCAATGAAGTGGTACGCCCCATCAATGCACAGGACGGCGACTTGCTGAAAGTTTCCGCATTCAAGGGTATCGAGGACGGTACTTGGCCGCAAGGTACGGCCGCATACGAAAAACGTGGTGTGGCAGCCTTTGTCCCGACATGGAACGCAGACAACTGTATCCAGTGTAACAAGTGTGCATACGTTTGTCCTCACGCTTCTATCCGTCCGTTCGTTCTCGATACCGAAGAAATGAAGGGCTTCAACGCTCCGGTTATCGAAATGAAGGCTCCGGCAGCCATGAAGGGCATGAACTTCCGCATCCAGGTGAGCGTGATGGACTGCTTGGGTTGCGGCAACTGTGCCGACGTATGTCCGGGCAATCCGAAATTGGGCAAGGCGCTCACGATGGTTCCGTTGGAACAGGAACTCGCCGAAGCTCCGAATTGGGAATACTGCGTGAAGAACGTGAAGAGCAAACAAGACTTGGTAGACATCAAGAGCAACGTGAAGAACTCACAGTTCGCACAACCGTTGTTCGAGTTCTCAGGCGCCTGTGCCGGTTGCGGTGAAACTCCGTATGTGAAATTGATTTCTCAGTTGTTCGGCGACCGTGAAATCGTTGCCAACGCCACCGGTTGCTCTTCCATCTACTCCGGTTCCATTCCTTCTACTCCTTATACGACCAACGCCAAGGGTCAAGGTCCGGCATGGGCAAACTCCTTGTTCGAGGACTTCTGCGAATTCGGCCTCGGTATGGCATTGGCCAACAAGAAGATGCGTGCACGTATCGAAGAACTCCTCAAGGGTGCCATTGCAGCCGATGAGACTCCGGCCGACTTCAAGGCTGCCGCTCAGGAATGGCTCGAAGGCAAGGACGACGCAGATGCCAGCAAGGCCGCTGCCGGAAAACTCGTCCCGATGATCGAGGCAGGCAAGGCTGCCGGTTGCCCGGCTTGCGCCAAACTGTCCGAACTGGCACACTATTTGGTAAAACGCAGCCAGTGGATTATCGGTGGCGACGGTGCTTCTTACGACATCGGCTACGGTGGTCTGGACCACGTCATCGCTTCGGGTGAAGATGTCAATATCCTCGTATTGGATACCGAAGTATATTCCAACACCGGTGGCCAGTCTTCCAAGGCAACCCCGCTCGGTGCCATTGCCAAGTTTGCCGCTTCCGGCAAACGCGTACGCAAGAAAGACTTGGGTATGATTGCTACCACTTACGGTTACGTGTACGTGGCACAGATTGCCATGGGAGCCGACCAGGCACAGTGTCTGAAGGCCATCCGCGAAGCAGAAGCTTATCCCGGCCCGTCTATCATCATCGCTTACGCTCCTTGTATCAACCATGGTTTGAAGAAGGGTATGGGCAAATCGCAGGCTGAGGAAGAAGCAGCCGTGAAGTGCGGTTACTGGCACTTGTGGCGTTTCAATCCGGCTTTGGAAGCCGAAGGTAAGAATCCGTTCTCACTCGACTCCAAAGAGCCTAACTGGGATGCTTTCCAAGATTATCTGAAAGGCGAAGTCCGCTTTGCTTCCGTCATGAAGCAATACCCGGCCGAAGCCGCCGACCTCTTCAACGCTTGCGAGGATATGGCCAAGAAGCGTTATCAGAGCTACGTGCGCATGACCAAGATGGACTGGAGCGAATAAGCCAATCCTATCAATCCATACATGACAAAGGGAGTGTCGGTACCATTCCGGCACTTCCTTTTCTAATATATTTCAGGGCATAGTCCCGATTCCATCTGCATATTTAACCTTAATTTCAACAAATGATGAATAAAGCACTGCACCATTCCATAACTTGCATGTTCCTCATCATCGTCTTTTTCGCCGGAGCATACAAACTTCAATCGCAAAACATAGTGCGGTTCGAGTTGCCTCATTACGGGCAACTCCCCAACAGACAAATCAAAAAGATATTCCAAGACTCGGAAGGGCTTATATGGTATTGCACGGAAGACGGTTTATGCCGCGACGATGGTTACAACATTCAAATCTTCCGCTCCGACTTCAAGACACCGGACGTAATTAAACACAACCACATCACTTGTATCACAGAAGACCTTTCCGGAAAAATCTGGTTCGGCACTCTGCGCGGAGCTTATATTCTGGACAAAAACGACTACCGCATCACGCCCATAGAAGGCTACGGCTTCGACTCATGGAGCATCGATGAAATCAAAGCGACCTCAGATGGTTTGGTCTACATTGCCACCAACAATAAAGTGTACCGTTTCGATGCCCGTTCCACCCGCCTCACCCACAGCTACGATATAGAGTGGCAAGGTGTACCGAATAAAGTCTCGTTTTTTTTCGAAGACCCTCAAACGCACAAATTATGGATCACATTGCAAAAAGGCGGACTATGTTGGTTCGACAAGCAACAAGAACGTTTCGTTCCCTTCTATTGGCCGTTCGAGACTCCTCCCACCGCATTGGTACGGGACAAGAGCAACCATTTCATCTGGCTTGCCACATACGGCAACGGACTCTTCCGTTTCTGCCCCGATGCCCGAAACAGCAGCAGCATTTATGTCCCCATACGGGAAGAAGCCCTGGGAAGTCCTTCCGCAAAAATCATCTATAACCTGTTGCAAGATCCTGCATCGGGTGACTTGTGGACAGGAAGCGGCGACGGCTTGTGCCGCTACAAGACCTATCCTGACGGCAGTTTGGAACGATTGAGTACACCTCCGTCCTTACAACTGGAAAACAAGGTCTTTGCGTCAGCCATGTTCGACCATGAAAACAACCTGTGGGTTGCAGGAGACATCCATAATTCTTTCATCCTTTCTTCTTTGGATTCCGCCATCCAACGCTATAGCACGCAATCTCTCCAGAGATACGGAATCCCTACTAACATGGATTTGCTGATACACGAAGACAGCCTCATCTGGTGCCTGAATAAGCAAAAGCAGCTTTTCGCCTACTTTCCAAGTAACGGAAAAGTATTCACCAGCAAGCTGTCCCACAGGCGAACCACCCCTTTGCTGGCGAAGGTACGCAACGGAAAAGGCATCTATTGCATCCTGAAAGACAACATCGTAATCCGTCTTACATTCGAGCATAACGATATACACGAAACCGAAATCGTGAATATGATTTCCGTGGCCGAAGCGAACGAACACATCCGTACACTTCACGAAGATGCTTACGGACAACTCTGGATCGGCACTTCCCGAAATTTATATCGGTACTCCCTGTCAAGTCATAGATTGGAAAAAATATGGGCATCCACTCGCATGATAAATGATATCGTCACGGACGGACATACCGCATTCATCTCCACCGAGAACAACGGACTGCTCGTCATAGAGGGGCAAGGAACGAAAAAAAGAATAAAAATAGCCGAGAACGGTCTCGGATTAGCCCTGCAACCTGGAGAAATCCTGTGGATCAGCACAGCCAAAGGCAATATACTCCGTTACGACCTGCACCGCAAAACCCTGCATTCCATGGATCGGGAGTGCGGACTGAACGGCAACAGCATCTATAACATCACGACCGACCGCAAAGGAAAACTATGGATTCTCACCCGGCAAAACGTCACGATATTCTCTCCTGAAAAACAAACATTCAGTACGTTGCGCGCATCGTCTCCTCACATCGACATGGAAAACTTCCTTTGTATGTACAAAGATAGCGACGACTGCTTCTACATCGGGGGACAAAACGGCTACTTGTCTGTCCGAACAAACGCTTTCTCGGACAAGAAAAAAGAAAAAGATTTCTTGCCGCGTCTTACCGCCGTCACGGTCAACTCCCAAACAAGACCTATATCTTCTGCTACAACGACCTTGAAACTCCCTCCTTCTGCACAAGATCTCACGCTACACCTTTCCACGTTCACGCCCCTGCACAGCCAGAATATCCGTTTTGCGTTCCGGCATGCCGGTCGCCACGAAAAGTGGAACGTCCTTCCGCAAGGACAGAACAGCATCCACCTGTCACAACTCTCCAAAGGAGACAACAGCCTCGAAATCAAATCTACGGATGCCAACGGACATTGGAATGAAACGCAGAGCCAAGTCCTGCATATCTACCGTGCACCATGGTGGTACGAAACTTATGCCGCCTATTTCCTATACGTTTTGGGAGCCGTGGCCGTGCTTTTCATATACATTCGCCATGTACTGAAACGCCAACAAGCCAAAAACCAACAGGCAGCCCAGAAACAAATGGAAGAGATGAAATACCGGTTCTTCACCAATATCAGCCACGAACTACGCACGCCACTGACACTCATCATCGCGCCATTGGAATACCTACTGAAAAAAGAAGAGAATCCCGACACCAGAAAACAACTGAAAACCATCGACCGGAATGCCCACAACCTCCTGTCGTTAGTCAACCAGCTACTTGATTTCAGGAGAATCGAGATGAAAGGAGAAACATTGGCTTTAGAAACTTTCAACCTAAAGGATATGCTATCGCGTATTTATGAAAGTTTCCTTCCCATGTCTGAAGAAAAAAATATCCGTTTTGACTTTCATTGCCACCCGGAAACCTTTCTTGTCACTGCGGACAGCCCCAAAATAGAAAAGGTGGTGAACAACCTGCTGTCCAACGCATTCAAATTCACTCCTCAGGGAGGACACGTGACCTTAAAAGCCTATCCGGAACCCTCAGACGGGAGAGAGATGGCTGTCATACAAGTGGAGGACGACGGTATCGGTATCCCGGCCGAAGAGCAGACACATATATTCGAACGATTCCATCAGGCGAGCTCCCATAAGGGCAATACAGGAAGCGGTATAGGGCTAAATGTCGCCAAAGAGTATGTCCAAATGCACCATGGGAAAATCAACGTATCAAGCAGTCCCGGAAAAGGGAGTCGTTTTACTGTCCGTATTCCCGGAGGAAATATTGGCCATGTACCGTCCCCGCTTCTCCCCGCAGCTCCGCAACAAGAGAATCCGATGGACAATCCCCCTTTGCCCGTTGATTACACCGTCCGTTCTAAAATATTATTGGTAGAGGACAACAACGATTTCCGCCATTATTTACAGGAGGAACTCCGTCGCCACTTTGTCGTATTCGAAGCTTCGGACGGAGAAGAAGGCGAAGCTGTAGCCTTGCAACAAAAACCGGACATCATCATTACCGATTTGATGATGCCTAAAATGGACGGTATAGAACTTTGCAAACGAATCAAACACAACATCGACGTATCCCATATTCCCATCATATTACTCACGGCCAGCGCCAGTGTGGAAAATGAAGAACGGGGTTACAAAGAAGGTGCGGACGCGTATATGACCAAACCGTTCAAATGGGAAATCCTGACTGCCCGTATTCATAATCTTCTTGCACAAAGGCGGCAGCAACAAAACGAATTCAAACAAAACGCCGAGGCCGAAGCCAAGGACGTTACCATATCGCCGGCCGATGAAGATTTTCTGAACAAGGCTTTACGGTTCGTAGAAAAGAATATGGATAACTCCGAATATTCCGTAGATGAACTTAGTGACGACATGGCCATGAGCCGGGCAACCTTATTCCGCAAGATGCGTTCTGTTATCGGTATGTCTCCTACTGACTTCATAAGAAATACCAGACTGAAACGCGCCGCCCAACTGATTACGGAGGGACGCCTGTCCGTCACGGAAATCGCATATTCTGTAGGATACAGCAGTCCCGGCCATTTCACCAAATCATTCAAAAAAGAATTCGGCGTACTTCCTACTCAATACCACAAAACTTAAAAGAACAGTTCCTTTTTCATAGAATGTAGGTTGCATGGGCTTTCAAATATATCAAAAAAAGCCGGAATGCAACCTACATTCCATTCTTTGCAACGTAAATACCATTCATCCGCGCAAAAAATATCGACTTTTACGGTGACAAATTAAAATATCCATTAATCATAAAAAGCAGAAACAAGCGCACGATGAAAAAACTCTTATTCTTTCTACTCATCACAATCGGATTCTCCCTACAGCACAGCCTTATGGCGAACGAACCGGACTCTGCCTATGTCTTCGCATACGCAACCGATAAGAACGCCGGACGCAACGGCTTGCACTTCGCTTGGAGCACAGACCGGAACACATGGCACTCCATCGGTCCGGAACGCACGTTCTTACGAAGCGAATATGCCAGCGGACGGCACGGCAAACGAATGTTGTCACCTTATTTAATAAAGGGAAACGACGGGATGTGGCACTGCCTATGGAGCGTACATGAAGGATATGCCGTATTTGCCCATTGCGCATCGACAGATTTAATCTCCTGGGGGCAACAGGCATTTCCAACTACAGGAAACACCGGTAATTGCATGAATCCTTCGGTTACATTCTCGCCCACCGGCCAAGACTATCTTATCACATGGAATAGCCTACAGGGGGAAAACACGAAAACCTACAGTTGCCGCACGAAAGATTTCCGTACTTACAGTATTCCACAAGCGGAAAATGTCGCCGTCCCCCACCGACAACAGGTCACAATTAACGGAATCACAGAAAGCGGAACCCTCCACCGTGTGGCATGGAACGAAGTGGAAGCACTCATACAAGCCGACAAAATGGCAAAGTACAAAGCCATCCAAAATGCGGAACGACTGGCCATCAACCCGGAGCTTTTCAAAGACACCATCACACTGAACGTAACGCTACGCCCCGAAGAAAGCAAGAAAATCAGCGATATGCTCATCGGAGTTTTCTTTGAAGACATTAACTACGGGGCGGACGGAGGACTTTATGCCGAACTCGTGCAAAACCGCGATTTCGAATATTCTCCGAATGACATCGGTCGTGAAGAGAACTGGACGGCCACCAATTCGTGGAGCACGGACGGAGAAGGCCTTTCGTTTGACATAGATACCGTGGCTCCGCTGCATGCCCACAATCCCCATTATGCCGTTTTGGACATTAAAGAAAAAGGACATGGACTGGTCAACGACGGTTTCGACGGTATTCCCGTCAAGGCCGGAGAGAAATACGACTTCTCGGTTTTTGCCCGCAGTACCAGCAACAAACGGGGAAGAATCATCGTAAGACTACTTGACGAAGACGGAAAAGTCATCGGCGAAGCCCGCACCGGCAAGATTTCCAAAACATGGAATAAGCTCACGGCTGTGGTAAAGGCTACCGGCTCCGCCGTAAACGGGTGCATCGAGGTTATTCCGGACATGGAAGGTGAAGTGAATTTAGATATGGTTTCCCTCTTTCCCCAAAAGACATTCAAAAACCGGAAGAACGGAATGCGTGCCGATCTGGCCCAAGCCATTGCCGACATCCGCCCCCGATTCGTTCGCTTCCCGGGAGGATGTGTAGCTCATGGCAACGGATTGGATAATATATACCGTTGGGAAAACACCATCGGCCCGTTAGAAAGCCGCAAACCCTTGCGCAACCTGTGGGGCTACCATCAGACCATGGGGCTTGGCTATTATGAATATTTCCAATTCTGCGAGGACATCGGGGCGGAACCGCTGCCCGTCGTTGCAGCCGGTGTGTGTTGCCAGAACTCTTCCATCGGAGGCGCAGGTCAAATGGGCATCCCCATGGAAGAAATGCCGGAATACATAGAAAGCCTACTGAACCTCATCGAATGGGCTAACGGCGACCCGTCCGAAAGCCCATGGGCCAAGATGCGTGCGGAAGCCGGACACCCGAAACCCTTCAACCTGAAATATCTCGGTGTGGGCAACGAAGACCTCATCACGCCTGTGTTTGAAGAACGTTTCACCATGATATTCAAGGCTATCAAAGAAAAGTATCCGGAAATACAGGTCGTAGGTACCTCCGGCCCCTTCAGCGAAGGCCCGGACTACGTGGAGGGATGGAAGGTAGCCAGCAAGCTCGGTGTCCCCCTCGTGGATGAACATTACTACCAACCTGCAGGATGGTTCCTCAACAACCACGATTATTACGACCGCTACGACCGTTCCAAACCCAAGGTTTACCTCGGAGAATATGCCACACATATCCCCGGCAAAGGCAATAACATCGAGACCGCCTTATTGGAGGCTTACCACCTGATAGGCTGCGAACGAAACGGCGATATCGTCAGCATGACGTCTTATGCCCCGTTGTTGGCCAAAGACCGACGGACAAGATGGCGTCCCGACCTGATTTATTTCAACAACATGGAAGTCAAGCCCGGTACGAGTTATTACACTCAACTCCTCTTCGGACAAAACTCAGGGAATGAATATATTCCTTCCGTGCTCACCCTGTCGGATAACCGTGACGATGTACGCAAACGCATCGGCATATCAGTAGTGAAAGACAGTCTGAGCCAAGACCTCATACTGAAAATCGTCAACCTCCTCCCGGTCAAAGTACAGGCTAACATAGACCTTGCCGCTTTGGGCATCACCGGAAAACAAGATGCCACGAAAACCGTATTGAGCGGTATGCCGGATGATTGGAAGGCTCGCCCTGAAACTTCGCCCGTCGCCATAGGACCTCAATACCGGGATGAACTGCCTGCCTACTCACTGACAGTCGTCAAATTAAAAAGCAAACCGTAAAAAAGGAACCATTCATTAAACTTAAAATCATGAAAAAGAAATTACTATTATCTATGTTGGCTGCCTGCTGCCTCACGGCACAAGCCCAACGTATGATGGAAGACCTCAACCGGGGACTCGTAGCCGTACAAACGGAAAAAGGCGTGTTCACCAGTTGGCGCATCCATGGCACGGAGTATTATGACACACAGTACAACCTTTACCGCGACGGCAAGTTGGTAAATCCGGAACCGTTAGACGTATCCAACTTCACCGACCCCGAAGGCACGGCCTCATCCACCTACACGGTAAAAGCCGTAGTACGGGACGAAGAACAAGATGCCTGCGAACCTGCCGAAGTGTGGGACAAACAGTATCTGACAATCCCCATGGGCAAGATGTATTCCCGGCGAGGAACGGACATCACGTTGGACTACTTCCTAAATGATGCCACAGCGGCAGATCTGGACGGAGACGGAGAAATGGAAATCATCGTGAAGCGACTACATAACAACGACGGACTTTTCTATCCGGAAAACGACAGCGCATTCACATTCTTCGAGGCTTACAAGTTAGACGGCACGCGGCTGTGGCAAATAGACATCGGCCCCAATATGATCAGTGCAGGTGAAGTGGAAACCAACATCACGGCTTTCGATTGGGATGAAGACGGAAAGGCGGAGCTGCTGATGCGCGCCATGGACGGCACCATTGTTTATGCTTCGGACGGGACAAAACAGGTTATCGGCGACCCGACCAAGAACTACCGCGACAGCGTGCTGCACACAGCAAACATGACATATTCCATGGCGGGCGAGGAATACCTTATATATATGGAGGGAGCCACAGCCAAACTGTACAACCCGGCCATACAATTCCCCCTCAAACGGTTGGAGAATGGCGAGACGGACCTGAACGCCGCATGGGGCGACGGTTACGGCCACCGCGCCAACAAGTTCTTTTTCGGTGCGCCTTATCTGGACGGCCGCCATCCGAGCATCTTTCTGGCACGCGGCATCTACACGCGCCACAAGATGATTGCCTACGATGTGAATCCGGAAACCCACGAACTGGTGGAGCGTTGGAGGTGGCTCAACAATGAACCGGGCAGCCCATGGTTCGGCGAAGGATACCACAACTTCGGCATCGCCGACGTGGACTGGGACGGACGCGATGAAATCGTCTACGGCTCGATGGTCGTAGACGACAATGGCAAAGGACTTTCCACAACAGGTTACGGCCACGGCGACGCACAGCATTGCAGCGACTTCGACCCCTACCGCAAAGGACAGGAAATCTTTGCTTGCAATGAGAACAAGGCCGGTGCCAACTACCGCGATGCGACTAGCAGCCGAGTCTATTATTGGTACCAACACCCGCAAGACTGCGGCCGTTGCATGGCCGGAAAGTTTACCGAAGAGTTCATGGGCAGCCAGATGGCAGCCGGAAGGTCCGGCACCGTCAGTTCGGTAATAGACGAAGCCCTCCCCAATGCCACAGGCCTCTTAGGTGCCAGTTTCCGCATCTATTGGGACGGGGATTTATGCAGTGAATCTCTGGACGATGTCAACATCACATTCTACAACGGCACCATCACCAAACTTGAAGGCATCCATTCCAACAATGGAACGAAAGGCACACCGTCCCTTCAGGCCGACATCTTCGGAGACTGGCGCGAAGAAATCATCAGCCCGTCTACCGACGACCAATCGCTGATCATCTACACCACAACCATCCCGACGCCTTGGCGAAACTATACCCTGCTGCACGACATGCAATACCGGCAGGCCATCTGTTGGCAGATGTGCGGTTACAACCAACCGCCCCACGTCAGTTACTTCATGGGAGAGACGGAAGGATATACCACCACCCCTCCCCCTTTGATGACCAACGGGCGCACGGAAGTGAAAGATGCCATTACAACCGCCCAGAACGGACAGCACGTGTTATTGGCCGATCCCGAGGGCGGAGAAGTGACAGTCGCCGAAGGCGCATCGCCTTACATCCTCACCGTCAACGCCTTCTCCCATACGGAAGGACATGACAACAACGACAACATCACCACTTCCTACTCCACCTATACGCTCAAAGGCGGTACGTTTGGTGGAGACATGCGCTTGGTGAAACAAGGCGAAGGCATCCTGAACCTGAGCGGCGAACAGACCTATTCCGGCCCGACGGACCTTTGGGGCGGCATCGTGAACTTCACAGGAAAACTCCCCAACAGCCGCGTATGGATGAACCGCTTTGCCGAATTAAACGCCAAGGCTGACTTCGGAAAGGATATCAAGATGGAATACGCCTCCGTGCTCCGCGTAGGAGGAACGGGAGAAGCCGCCACCATCCACGCTGACAGTGTGACCATGCGGTACGGTGCCGTGATGGAATTCGACCTCTATTCCGAGAACACCCAGGCCGACCGCATCGTGTTGGCCAAAGGCCTTTCCCTGGAAACCCTCAACCGAAGCGACGGTCCCGAGTTCCAAGCACCGATATTCCGCTTTACTCCTCACTATCAAAACGGGAAAAACGTGATGGCAGCCGGAAGATACCTCATCGCCGAAGTGAAAAAGATCGACGGCAACGTAGATGACATCCTCCTTCAGGGACTGGAAACTCAAAAATGCCACTTGGAATACGAAAACGGCCAAATATTCCTCGTCATAAAGGAAACGAGAGATGCCACACAAGTGTATTGGGACGGTACCCACACGCTCAACGAATGGAACCTGAATGAAAACGAAAACTTCAACAATGCGGGAGAAGCCGACATCTTCGTTTCCGGCGACGACGTGATATTCGACGATGCGGCCACCGACGCCTCCGTCCGCATCAACGAGAACCTCTACCCCAAAACGGTGACATTCGACAATGACACGAAAACCTACAGCCTAAGCGGTAACGGCGGTATCAGCGGAGAAACGGGACTGACCAAGAAAGGAAACGGAACATTGGTCATCACGAGCACGAACACCTACACGGGAAAAACAACGTTAGAAGGAGGCGTCACTGCCGTCTCGGCTTTGGCCGACTCCATCGTCCGCAAAGGAGCTTTGGGGTGCTATACCAAAGAAATAGGGAACTTTGAAATCAAGAACGGTGCCACCTTGCGCAACACAGTAGCCATTAAAAACGGAGTGCCCATCACCATCGGTGAAGGGGGAGCCGTCTTCCAGACCGACGGCGAACTGACCTTGAACAAGCCTCTATATGGCAATGGCAACACTTTAACCAAAACCGGTGTGTCCAACCTGATACTGTTTGCTGCCGACAACCTGAAAAAGACCTATCTGAAAGAAGGTACGCTACAGGCCAAAGGAGAAGGCGTGCTCTTCGGCGATACACTGATTTTCATCGGTAATGCCACTTATCAGGACTTTGACGACGGCAACACCTACAGCCTGAACCTCAATAATCTCAAAGTGGAAGAGGGCGTGACGGGCACGATGCGATGCGACAGCCGTTGCGAGAACCGCATCAAACTTTTCGGAAAAGGTACGCTGAAAATATACGTGCCGTGGATCCGTTCGGATTTCACAGGCGACTGGTCAGCCTTCGAAGGTACGGTAGAACCTTCCAACCCCGACAACTGGTTCGCCTTGAACAACAGCTATGGCATACCCAAGGGTACGCTAAACATCCCGGAACGTACCACTGTAAGCAATACGGCCAAACCTTACACCCTCGGCAAAGTGACCGGAAAAGGAACCTTAACCGGCGACAACAACACTTGGCGTATCGGTTCGTTGAACGAAGATTTCTCCTTCCAAGGCAAGATAGAAGGCACCGGCACACAACTGATTAAAGTAGGGACAGGCAAGATGAGCCTTACAAATATCCACAGTTTCACCGGAGACTGCACGGTGCAAGAAGGTACGCTCCTCATCAATAACGCATCGGCAGCCGAAGGCATGCTGGGCACAGGCAGCGTCACAGTTAAAGCCAACGGAACCTTCTGCGGTCGCGGCAAACTGAATAACGGCGCGTTCACGGTGGAAAAAGACGGCCTGCTGTACCCCGGCGTTTCAGAAACCGCGACTACCGGTACGATAGACTTTTCGGAAAACTCCGTTACCATAGACAAGGACGGCATCCTCTCGCTGAACATCGCCAGCAAGACACGTTGCACCAATCTGACCGGTGTCAAAATACTGAATCTGTATGGCATACTCAGACTACATGTCCGCGAAAGTCTTTCGTTGGAAGCAGGCGACGAGTTCCGTTTGTGGGAGGCCAACCGCACGCGTACCCGTACCACTACAACATTTGAACTGGACAGCCCGGGCGAAGGACTGGAATGGGATACGACCGACATCGAAGACGGTATCGTCCGCGTGAAGCTAAGCACCTCCGTCGACGAAATCCATGCCGACGAGAAAGTCACTTGCGAAGTCTTCACCGTAGGAGGTGCAAAAGTGGGTAGTTTCACCTGCGCCCGCAAGGACATCCGCCGTACATTGAAACAAAGCGGAGCGGCTCCGGGCACCTACATGGTGAAAACCATTCAGGACAGTTCAACCACCACAGAGAAAATCAGCATCGATTATTAAACTCCATTCGTGCAGGGGAAAGATTTCCCCTGCCGATATAAAAACCAAACTTTATCCATTTAAAAACAAACATTATGAAAAACAGTTTACTGACGGCCATAGCTCTTTGCTGCGCCACATCTTCTACCATGCCTTTGTGGGCATCCGCGTACGAAAATCCGAAGTTGGAAACCGTAGAGCCGAACTTGGCTACCGACGGAACCGGCGGTGGAGTGTACTACGTCTACCATGTAGCCACAAACAAATTCCTCACGAACGGCAATGATTACAACACGAGACTCAGCGTAGGCGACACGGGCCAGGAAGTCACACTGTCTTACGGTGAGGAACGCGCTCCCCTGATGGGCAAAGAACCGGTAGTGCCCGGAAAAGGATGGACTTTCAATATGTTGAAAGCGCAAAGCAACTCCGGTTTCCATGAAGTCTATGCAGGCAACGAAACAAGTGCATGGGTGGACTGCAATGAACAAGGACACACCCTATGGCAAATCCTGCCGCAAGACAACGGCTATTACCGTATCAAGATTGTAGACCAGGATGCCCAATACGGATTAAGCTCCGCCAACGCTTTGACGATGAACGGCATGTGGGGCACAGACGGTGTGGAATCGACCATCGTATATCCTTTCATCGACCCTTCTCAAGAGGGATACCAGAACGCAGAAACAGACTGGCAGTTCGTGGAACCGGAAGCATACGAGATTTATCAGGCCAAGAAACTCCTCCTACAGCAACTGGAAACCGCCAGCGAAACAGGCTACACCGACGTGTCGGCTTACGAAACCGTATACAACGACGATAATGCGACGACAAAACAGGTGCAAGAAGCTGCCGAAAAACTGCAACAAGCCATCGCAGATTACCAACTGTCCATCGTGGACGAAGAACATCCGGCTGATTTCACCGGAAGAATCCAAAACAACGCATTCGAGTCCAACACCGATCATTGGGACATAAACGGTGAAAGCGTTGGTTACCAAGCTACGCTCTACGCCACCCAAGACCGCCAATACGAGATGAAGAACTTCGTGGAAAGATGGGTTAGAGGAGGCGGCAACCTGGGTAACTCGATGGATGTTTCGCAAACCCTGACTGATCTGCCGGCCGGAAAATACCGTCTCTCGGCCAATACCATCGGTTACCAGCAAGGCGACATGGCTCTTACGCCGGAAGGAGTCTATATTTACGCCCGCGTACAAGGGGCTGAATACAAAGGCGAGGCACACACACTGGAATTCGGTGCCATCAGGGGTAACGACGGCTACGTTACCGACGCACCGACCCCACGGTTGGCTACTTTGGAATTCTTCCTGGCGGGCGGAAACCTCACCGTCGGTTTCAAAACCGAAAACACGAATTGCAACTGGGTTTGCGTAGATAATTTCAAACTGGAATACTTAGGACTGGAAGAAGGTGGATTAGCCCGACAACTGGCTCAGACCATCACCGATGCCCAAACATTGAAAAAAGGATACGACGATGCCCAAATCAAATATTCGATAACCAACGGAGAGAAATTCGACCAAGCACTCAGTCTGGCCCAGCAAACTTCTGGAACAGCCGGTGTGGACGAAGCGACTTTAGGCGAAGTCCTTAACGGCCTGATGCTCGCCATGGACACGCTGAACCTCGACGTGGCCGCATACGAGAAACTGGAAGAGCTGACCGGAGAGCTGAATGAAGCTTACGACGCCAGCCCTTACTCCGAAAATGGCCTGATTTCATACGAGGATTTCTTGTATGAACTGGAAGAAATACACGACAACCGGACTTTCAACCCCTTGGAAATAGACAGTATCCAACCACGCGCCGACCGCATGTTCAAAGCCTGTGTATGCGAAGCCCTTATCGCAGGCGACACCCAGAATGCCGACGGGATGGCCTCTAATTTAGACTTCACCGGAAGCAATTCGGGATGGACCAAAACCGGTGACGGAGATTTCAAATACGGCAATAACGTGGCCGAGGTATGGCAAGGCTCCTCTTTCGAAGTATACCAGGAGCTCACCGGCCTACCCAAAGGTTCTTACACGATTTCCGTGCAAGCTTATAACCGACAGGGCGCAAATGCAGACATCGCTGCCGGATGGAACCAGTCTGACCCGCAAAAAGACGTGCTGTCCTACCTGTTCGGCAACGATGCAAAAGAAAAAGTACGCCACTTGTACGAATTCCATTACGCATCAAACGAAGACTTGGCCAATAACGGTTCACAAATTTCCGGAACGGGAACAGCCATCGACGGACAATGGGTTCCAAACGGCGTAGCCGGAGGAGAGGCCGCCTTTGCTTTCAACGACCGTACCGACTATACGACCACTATTACATGCTATGTGGGCGAGGACGGTAAACTCCGTTTCGGTATCACCATGCCCACCGGACCGAATTCCAACAACTGGACGCTGTTCGACAATTTCCACATCCAATATCTCGGCGCGACCGACATGACGGGCGCCGTGAGCGCACTCAATGCCAAAATAGCAGAAGCCAACGCCGCACTGGCAGACAAAGCCATTACGACGGAAGAGGCTTATCACACACTGGAGCAAGCTATCCAAGATGCCCGGAAAGCTTTGGAAAGCGACCTGACCGAGGAAATCTACACCGCACAGATTAAGGCTTTGGACGAGGCCATCACTTTGAACCGGAGCTCAGTAGAAAAGGTAGAGACGTTGCACCAAACGGCCCTTATGTATGACGAACAAATCAACAGCGGAGCTTTTGCCGATTACGACGAGGGCATATTGGCCAACGTGGTTTACGAAGTCTTGGATGTCTTCACCCAAAACGGGAAGTTCAAAGACATCCCACAGACCGAACAATACATTGTCGAGATGAACGAAGCATACAATCAAATGGTGTACGAAGGCATCGACGTGGGAACGGCTTCCAAAGACACCCCGACCGATGTGACGGATATGCTCATCAACCCCGACTTCCAACAAGTATTTGAGGAGAAGGACTCCGTTGCATTCACCGACGCCGGCTGGACAACGGAATTTACGAACGGCATAAAGGAAGCGAACGACTCCGTATTCGAATTCTACAATACCGACACGTGCCACATCTACCAAAAGATGTACCGTCTCCATCCGGGATATTACAAAGTGACGCTCTACGGATTCTACCGCGCAGGCGAGGCCGACGTGGCCGCATTGGCCCGCAGGGAAGGAGAAGAACAGCAAAACGCCAAGGTATATGCCGAAACGGAAAGCGCCAACTACTCGAAACCCTTGCCTTCGTTCTTCGAATGCGTACAGAACGGCAAATTCACAGCGACCGACATCGTGCTGCCGGACAGTCTCTTCCCCAACTCGGGACGGGTGTACAATTGCGTCATCAACGACCGGAAAGGTGCCCGTACGGCCATGAATCAGGGATATTATGAAATGGAATCGTATTTCTATGTCAAAGAAGGTGAAACGGTTCGTCTCGGCGTGCAAAAAACCGACACGCTCGTCAACGACTGGGTACTCATCGACGATTTCCACTTGTATTACCTTGGCGATGGAGAGGCAAACAGACCCGAAGGTTTAGACGACGTAGACATCAGCGACGGCATCAGCGACAACGTAGCCGATGAAAAGAGTACCGTGGTTGGTACCGCATGGTACAACCTGAACGGTATGCGCATATCTCGTCCGACACAGCGGGGAATCTACATCCGTGAGGATAAGATGAGCGACGGCACGAAGAAGACTTTAAAAGTGCTCATCAAATAACCGGGTACTATGGTTTTTCATTATTGAAATTAGGATTAAGTTAATGATTGAACAGGGGCCGAAGTGATTCGTTCCCTGTTTTTTTATTTACATCTTTCCGTTCGGTAGAGAACGTCGAACCGATAAGAGCAGAACGGAAAATCAATCTCAGGCGAATGAAAAATCAATCTCAGCCAAACGATTTTTCATTTGGCGCAGAATGATTCAGCACTTGCAATATACTATTTTACAACAACTTACCACTTCTTTATTTGCGATATGGCAATCGAAACTTATTCTTTACAAAAGGGATGAAGCAAACTCTTGTAAGCTGCATCCCGCCCTCCTGATCTTAACGCTCCCCGCTTACATACCGGTATACAGCCTCCGAAACATCGGCTATAATCCGGGCAGTGGCCTGTTCGCTTTCTTCCGAATCGCGGACCAACACGGCAATACTGTAACGACGCCCGTCCGGAAGGAAAACAAAACCGATATCGTTTGTCCCGATAATCTGTCCCTTTCCGTTACGGTCACCCGTACCTGTCTTGTGCCCGATGACTGCCTTCGTACCGGCAAGCGGTGCCGGCAGACGGTCGCGCCCCGTCCGGCAGGAAATCATGGTTTGCTCTATGAAATCTCGGTATGCTCCCTTAGCCGCCTTACCCGAAACCAGCCATTCCAACAAGCGTACCGCCTCTAACGGAGTCGTCCAATTCCGGTAACAATCCGCCAAATCACGGTGCATATCGTCCTCCGTGGCTTCAATGGCAAAATCCCGCAAGCCCATGCTGCGCAAATACTCATCCGTAGCAGCCGGGCCTCCGAACATCCGGAAAAGGATGTCGCAGGCATTGTTGTCGCTCAGGTGCAAAGTATACTTCAAAAGCTCGCCCACGGAAAGAAACAGGTTTCCTTCCGGATATTTGTCCCGTAACGGACTGTACGTATCCGGGTGCAAATCGTCCGGCCGGATATGTACCAACGTATCGAAAGAAACGCCGCGCTGTCCGCAAGCGTCTGCCACAGCCAAAGCCTGGTGGAACTTGAACACGCTCATCATGGGGTAGCGCACGTCATTGTTCACCGTCAGCGTGTCCCTCCCGTCCACTATGACGGCTATTCCGACTTGCGCCTTCTTGTCCGCCACCATACGTCGCAACTGTTCCTGCAAATCTCCCCACCCGGCCTGCAATGCCAACACCGGACAAAGGCACAAAACGCCCGCCCATATCGTCCGTATCCGCTTTTTCATCCGTCTTTCCCCTTTTACGATTTACTCCAGACCTTGTTCTTTCAACCGCAAACGAATCAAGTCCAGATGGGACATATATCCACTGAAAGTCACGGATATGTTCTCCTTATGAACCTTCAGCACCGCCAATAGGGCTTTCACCGTGCGCGGAAGGTCGGAAGCCGCCGTCGCCTCGTTCAGTTGCAATGTCGCCGGAAGGCGGTCCATCCGCTCTTCAAACCAACGCGTCAACTCGTCCACTTCCTGTTTCGTATATGCAGGTTTATAAATATGCGGATTCTTTTCCACCGCAGGCTTCTGTTCTTGCTCTTCTGTCATCTTTCGTTATTCATTAAAAATACACGTTCCTAAAACCGTCTCGGCACAAGCATATCCTTCTTCGTACAAGGCCGTCAGTTTCCCGATATTGTCTTCAAGCCGATCCACTTCGAGTTTTTCGAGCGGACGCACCACCAGAATCTTTCCTTCATCCTCGAGTTGCTCTATCAACTCCAATTGGCGGTTGTAACACTCGCACCTGTGACTGAGCGCCACTCGCAGACGGGGAAAACGGCGATAGATAAAAGAAGGAATACGGATGTCCCGGCCCGTCTTGCGATAACCGCGGTTGCGCGTCAGCACGACCACGTTGCGTTCATAACCGAGCGACATAGCCCTCTCCACCGGTATGGAGTCTACGATACCGCCATCGAGCATCGGCACGCGGTCTACGACGACAACCGGACAGACGTAAGGCAAACTGCTTGAAGCCTTGGCTATCCGTATCAACCGGTTGTAATTCTCTTTCTCCGACAAATAGTCGGCACGCCCCGTCAGGCAATTGGTAGTCACCATCTCGAACACTCCGGGATTGGCCCGATAAGCCTCGAAATCGTAAGGCACGATGCGCTCCGGAAAATCCTTATACAGCAGTTCCTGGTTCAGGATGCTATGCTGCGTCCACAAGAAACGCATACCGATGTATTTGTATTTTTTGAGCATGTCGATATTGCTGTACTTCGCTCGTCCGCGCTGACGGCTCATATAAGACAAGCCATTGCACGCCCCTGCCGACACCGCGACAGTGTAGGGAAAATCAATGTGGTGGTCCAACAGCCAGTCCAGCACCCCGCATGTAAAAACTCCGCGCATGCCCCCGCCTTCCAGCACTAAACCCGTATGCTTGTCTATCTCCATAATTATTCCTAATTTACGAGTAAAGTTAATGAAAATCCCAAATGAAATCAGTATTTTTGCATACTTTATTAAATGTTTTATCTTTAAGCTACGTTTATGTTATTTGACAAAGAAACATATACAGCCCGACGCGACCGGCTGAAGCGTCAGGTGAAAGAAGGCTTGATATTGCTTTTCGGAAACAACGATGCGCCATCCAATTATCCGGCCAACGTATACAAATACCGGCAAGACAGCAGTTTTCTTTATTTTTACGGACAACACCGCGAAGGACTCGTGGGAGTAATCGACATAGACAACCACAAGGAATATCTGATTGGCAATGATATCGACATTGAAGACATCGTATGGTTCGGTGCCGTGGACAGCGTGGCCGACCTCGCCGCACAAAGCGGCGTGGAACACAGTGCTCCGATGAACCGTCTGGAAGAACTGATAACACAAGCCCGCACCCAAGGCCGGAAAATCCATTTCCTGCCTCCTTACCGTCACGACCAGATGATTCAACTCATGGACCTGACAGGCATACATCCTTCACGGCAACGCGAGGAAGCATCGTTGGAACTCATCATGGCGGTCATCGACCAACGGGCTGTGAAAACACCGGCCGAAATAGAGGAAATCGAACGGGCCTGTGCCATCGGTCATGAGATGCACACGACGGCCATGCGCCTTTGCCGCCCCGGAGTGAGCGAACAATACATCGCGGGCACCATCAGCGGTATCGCATCGGCCAAAGGGTGCATGACCAGTTTCCCCACCATTCTTTCCATGCACGGGGAAATCATGCACGGATACCCTTCTCCACGTCCTTTGGAAGACGGACGGCTGATGCTTTGCGACGCAGGAGCGGAAACCAATGAGAACTATTGCTCGGACAATACGCGCACCACTCCCATCAACGGCAGGTTTACCTCCCGCCAACGGGACATTTACAGCATCGTGGAAGCTTGCCATGACCACGTATTGGACATCGCACGCCCCGGTGTAAAATGGTGGGACGTGCACATGAGCGTAGCCCGCCTCATGACCGAGCGCCTGAAAGAACTCGGCCTGATGAAAGGCGACACGGAAGAAGCCGTACGCAACGGAGCGCACGCCATGTTCTTCCCGCACGGCCTGGGGCACATGATGGGCATGGACGTACACGACATGGAAGGGCTGGGACAGCGATATGTGGGCTTCGACGACGAAGTGCAGCCGTCCACGCAATTCGGTACGAACTGCCTGCGTTGCGGACGCCGCCTGCAAGAAGGTTGGGTCATGACCGACGAACCGGGCATTTATTTCATCCCGGCTCTGATCGATGAATGGAAAAGCAAAGGCATCCACAAGGATTTCATCAATTTCGACCTCCTGGAAACTTACAAGGATTTCGGGGGCATCCGCATAGAAGACGACATCCTGATTACGGCAAGCGGTTGCCGCATGCTGGGACATGAACGCATCCCGTACCACATAGACGATGTGGAAGAGTTTATGGCACAAAGGACCAATTAATGTATCACTAAAATATCCGAAATGAAAAAACAACTTTTATTTATCGCATGTGCTTGTTTGTCACTTGGCGTATCGGCTAAGAAACACGTGGAAAAAGCCGACACCGGTTTCGTCTTTACCACGGTGAAAGAAAACCCTATCACCTCTATCAAGAACCAGAATCAGAGCGGTACGTGCTGGTGCTTCAGTACACTGTCTTTCTTCGAATCCGAATTGCTCCGCATGGGAAAAGGCGAACATGACCTTTGCGAAATGTTCGTCGTACATAAAACCATGGAAGACCGTGCAGCCCAAACCGTCCGTACACACGGCGATGTTTCGTTTGCGCAAGGAGGAAGTTTCTACGACGTGATTTACTGCATGCAGAACTACGGTATCGTACCGCAAGAAGCCATGCCGGAGCCGGGTACGCTTTACGGCGACACCCTGCCCAACCACAATGAGGTGGACCTCGTAGCCACAGCTTTTGTAGATGCTTTGGCCACGAGCAAATTGAAGAAGCTGTCTCCCGTATGGAAACAGGCTTTCAGCGGTATCTATGATGCCTACTTGGGTAAATGCCCCGAAAAATTCACTTACAAAGGCAAGGAATACACTCCGCAAAGCTACATGCAGTCGCTGGGCCTGAACATGGACGATTACGTATCCCTGACTTCTTATACCCATCATCCGTTCTACAAACCGTTTGTCATCGAAGTACAAGACAACTGGCGTTGGTCGCTGTCTTACAACCTGCCGATCGACGAATTGATGGAGGTATTCGACTACGCCATCCACAACGGATATACCATCGCATGGGGTTCGGACGTGAGCGAGACGGGCTTCACACGCAACGGTATCGCCGTGATGCCGGACGTGAAGCAGGCAGAAGACCTGGTAGGTTCGGACGCTGCACGTTGGCTCGGATTGAGCAACAACAGCAAACGTGCTGAAATCGTCAAGAAACTGACTTCCAAACCGCTTCCGGAGGTAAAAGTCACTCAGGAAATGCGTCAGACGGCTTACGACAACTGGGAAACGACGGACGACCACGGCATGCAAATTTACGGTATCGCCAAAGACCAGAACGGAAAAGAATACTACATGGTGAAGAATTCGTGGGGTGATGCCGGAACTTACAAAGGCATCTGGTATGCTTCGAAAGCATTCGTAGCCTACAAGACCATGAATATCGTAGTGAACAAGAATGCCATCCCCGAACCGATCCGGAAGAAATTGGGGCTGAATTAAAAAAGGCAGAGGAGCAGCCGCTTTCTCATAAAGAGAGTAAAAAGCTACCGCAGTTTTCCAAAAAAGATGGGGAAACTGCGGTTTTCTTATATTTTTTTCCTACTTTTACATGAATAACCGTGTGGCCTCGTGACAAGCCTCACGCCCGGAGATAGCATAAAAAGGAAAAAAATACATATAATGAACTATAAATGGAAATTAGAACCTCCTACACCGGAAAAACTGGAAGCGGCTGAGAGACTGTCCAAAGAGCTGAACATCAGCCCTATTCTCGGTCGTCTCTTGATAGAACGCAATATCACGACGGTGGCGGATGCCAAGAAATTCTTCCGTCCCTCGCTCACAGAACTGTACGACCCGTTCATGTTTACCGATATGGACAAGGCTGTAGAGCGTCTGAACAAAGCTTTGGGACGCAAGGAAAGAATCATGGTTTATGGAGATTATGACGTAGACGGCTGCACGGCTGTAGCATTGGTCTACAAGTTCCTGCAACAATATTATTCCAATATCGACTACTATATCCCCGACCGTTACGAAGAAGGTTATGGCGTGTCGGTCAAAGGAATCGACTATGCATACGAAAGCGGTGTAAAACTGATTATCGTGCTCGACTGCGGCATCAAGGCCGTAGATGAGATTGCATACGCCAAAGAAAAGGGTATCGACTTCATTATCTGCGACCACCACGTACCGGACGAAATCCTTCCGCCGGCCGTGGCGATTCTGAATGCCAAACGGTTCGACTCAACTTATCCCTATCCCCATTTGTCCGGCTGCGGCGTGGGTTTCAAATTCATGCAGGCTTTCGCACAAAGCAACGGCATCGAGTTCAGCCAACTCATCCCGTTATTGGACCTTTGTGCCGTCAGCATCGCGTCGGACATCGTGCCGATTATGGGAGAAAACCGTATCCTGGCTTACCACGGTCTACGACAACTGAATGCCAACCCGAGCATCGGGCTCAAGGCCATCATCGACGTATGCGGCTTGTCGGAGCGGGAGCTGACCATCAGTGACATCATCTTCAAAATCGGACCGCGTATCAATGCTTCGGGACGCATACAAAACGGAAAAGAGGCCGTGGCGTTGCTCGTGGAAAAAGACTATCAGACGGCGCATGAAATGGCGGAACAAATCAACCGCTACAACGACATGCGCAAAGACTTGGACAAGTCTATGACGGAGGAGGCAAACAGTATCGTAGAGAAACTGGACAAACAAAGCGAACAACGGTCTATCGTCATTTACAACGAAGAGTGGCACAAGGGGGTCATCGGCATCGTGGCTTCACGACTGACGGAAATCTATTACCGGCCTTCGGTCGTACTGACCCGCACGGACAACCTGGCCACGGGGTCGGCGCGTTCCGTTTCGGGATTCGATGTCTACAAGGCTATCGAAAGTTGCCGGGATTTATTGGAGAATTTCGGGGGACATACGTATGCAGCGGGCTTGTCCATGAAAGTGGAAAACGTACCGGAATTCCACCGACGCTTCGAAGCTTACGTGGAAACACATATCCTGCCGGAACAGACTTCGGCCATATTGAACATCGACGCGCAAATAGACTTCAAAGACATCACGCACAAGTTTCACCACGACCTTAAAAAGTTCAATCCTTTCGGGCCGGACAATACGAAACCGCTGTTTTGTACGCAACATGTATATGACTACGGAACGAGCAAGGTCGTAGGACGCGAACAAGAACATATCAAATTGGAATTGGTGGACAACAAGAGCAACAACGTCATGAACGGCATCGCTTTCGGACAAAGTTCACAGGCTCGTTACATCAAGACCAAACGTTCTTTCGATATTTGCTACACTATCGAAGAAAATACGCATAAACGGGGTGAAGTGCAGCTTCAGATAGAGGACATCCGCCCCTCCGGTAAAGAATAAACTTCACGGGAGCCTCGCATGGAAGACGTTTATCTGTCCATATTGAAAAAGTATTGGGGGTATGACGGGTTTCGCGGCATACAACGGGAAATCATAGAAAGTATCGGAAACGGACGGGATACTTTGGGGCTTATGCCTACCGGAGGAGGCAAGTCCATTACATTTCAAGTACCTGCGCTCAGCCGTGACGGCATTTGTATCGTGGTCACTCCGCTTATCGCTTTGATGAAAGACCAGGTACGTAACTTGCGCGGAAGAGGCATCAAGGCTGCCGCCGTCTATTCCGGGCTGTCACGTGAGGAAATCCTCGTTACGTTGGAGAACTGCATTTTCGGCAATTACAAGTTCCTCTATGTATCCCCCGAACGGTTGGCCTCGGATATCTTCCTCGCAAAGGTGCGCCACATGCCCGTGAGTTTCCTTACGGTGGACGAGGCGCACTGCATCTCCCAATGGGGCTATGACTTCCGGCCTTCGTACACCCGGATTGCGGAAATCCGTAAAATCCTGCCGGACATCCCGGTTCTTGCCCTGACGGCCACGGCTACACCCGAAGTGGTCAAGGACATCCAACGCCAGTTGGCTTTCAGGGAAGAGAATGCTTTCCGTATGAGTTTTGAGCGGAAAAATCTGGCTTACATTGTCCGGCATACAGAAGACAAGCTTGGGGAACTCATCCATATTCTAAACAGCACGAAAGGATCGGCCATCGTATATACCAGAAGCCGCCGGAATACCCGGGAGACCACGGAGAAGTTACAAGCTGCCGGTATGTCCGCCACCTTTTACCATGCCGGACTGAACGATGCGGAAAAAGACCTTCGCCAACATCAATGGCAAGAGGACAAAATACGGATTATGGTAGCGACTAATGCGTTTGGCATGGGAATCGACAAGCCGGATGTACGTTTGGTAATCCATCTCGACCTGCCTGACTCCATAGAGGCTTACTTCCAGGAAGCGGGGCGGGCCGGACGTGACGGCGCACAGGCTTACGCAGTACTGCTATACCAAAGACACGACCGTACACGCTTGATGAAACGTATCCCCGATACATTTCCGGACAAGGATGCCATACGGGAAGTGTACGAACACATTTGTTATTATTACCAGATGGCCATGGGAGACGGTTATAACGTAACCCGCGAATTTGACCTGGACGAATTCTGCCGTAACTTCAAACACTTTCCGGTTCAGACCGACAGTGCGCTGCATTTATTGGAACGGGCAGGCTATATCGAATATACGGAAGAACAAGACAACGCCTCCCGCATACACTTTCTGCTCCGCCGTGACGAGCTATATCGCATTCATGAACTCGAAGCGGAACAGGAACAACTCATCCAATGGGTTTTACGCAGCTATGGAGGCGTATTCAGCGATTATGTCTTTATAGACGAACGGCGTATCGCGACTTTATCCGGCCTGACCACAGACCAGGTTTACCATGGACTGTTGGCACTTGGCAGGTCCAGAATCCTCCATTACATCCCCCGCAAAAAAACGCCTTATATCACCTTTTCCTGTAAACGCATCGAAAAAGAACGTATCGTATTCCCTTCTTCCGTGTACGACGAACGCAAGAAAAATTTTAAAGAGCGGATTGAGGCTATGTTGTACTATGCCGAAGAGGCTGACTTCTGCCGTAGCAAAGTCCTTTTGCACTATTTCGGCGAAAAAGACGCACAACCCTGCGAACAATGTGACGTTTGCCGGATACGGAAATCTCATCCACATGCGGATACTACGGACGAACAAATCATCGCGCTTATACTGGAGACTTTAAAAGACGGCCAGAAGCACAATTTGTCGGAAATGACCTTCCCGGGCATCTCCCGTGAAAAGACTGCACAACTTCTGCACCAAATGATTGAGGAAGAAACCGTACGTATTCAAAATGGCGTATTGTTTCTTCCTCATCCCTGAGAATTTCGTTCCTCAATATATACGGAACATACCCGCTATCTCACGGTGACCTTCACCGTACGCTTTGTATCTTCTTCCATCCAAGTAAGAATATAAATACCCTTTCCAAGAGAAGATAAATCTGCTGTCTGGCTTACCCTAAACCGCATAACGCATTCACCGTTTGCCGCATAAATGTAAGCATGCCCGTCTATTTGCTCCATGTCATTGGACTCAAAATGCAGCAGCTTTGTGTCCGGATTATACAATACCCAATACTGCGTCTCGCGACCGGATGATTGTACGGAGGTCTCCCCCTTTACTTCATCCTTCTCAATACGCCACTGCCGGGTATCTTTCAAACTGTTTTCCGAATCATTGGTCCAACTTAATACACTATTTCCATTCTCATCTGAGCCTCCCGCATTATTTACAGCCAATTGGGTCAGCCTATTGACCAATACATAAGTGTTTCCCGTATTTACCGGTACAAAGCTCCATTGTTGACGATGTTGGGAACTACGCGGTTTACGTAACTCTAATTGTGTTCCTGTCTTATAAATATCTCCTTCTTTCACAGCGCAGTCATACAAAGCCAAGCCGCTTTCACGATTGACGACCTGATAGTATTCTCCTACTGCCAAAATCTCCCACTGCTGGGTTTCTCGCTCACGAGCCGGCGACCATGTACATACCTTATCCTCTTCGTTGTCTAAAACATCAATGGCATTGCCCGTTCCTTTATTATAAAGACGATAATAAAAGCCCGTATCCAACGTAAACTCCGGAGTAGGTTCTTCCATGCTCCCCATTTCTTCCGCAGCTTTGGCAAAAGTCTTCGTCAAATATGCACAATGCGTATGCAGGAATGATTTTAAATAATCTATGCCCTCCTGATATGTACTGAAAAGCACAATCTCATTATAATCCCGTCGGTCAATAGGCCACTTCTGGAAATTCATGGCTTGCGAACGGTCTATAACCACAGACATACTGTCGATATAATCCACGACGTGCTCTTCTATCCCACGTGCCAGATACTCCTGCCACGTCCGGTTTATCAACTGTACGAACCAAGGATCTTTCCACATTTGCAATACCCACTTCTGTGTCAAGTCTCCTCCGAAGCCTTTATTTATCATCAGGGCCTCTGATACATCTCCTACTCGGTTACAATTATTGAAAGCAATATCGTAATCCCATAAAGGTCCCCAATAGAATTTCTGGTCATCCTTCTTCTTGTACATATAGGTACTCCAAAAACCGTCTACATTACCTGTCAACTCTGTTGAAATATACCAACTGGCCAGAGTCAAGGAATCCACATAAGGACGATATCCCTTTTCCGGATCCGCAAAATCCGAAGAAAACAAGGCATCTTCGAACAATTGCATGTGGTTCTTGATATACTCCAACTGTCTGGAGACAATC
>ENA-UERT01000063-UERT01000063.1-human-gut-metagenome-genome-assembly--contig:-NODE-63-length-82483-cov-120.847632_pt1 | contig 82483 bp, 75 predicted proteins | sample MGYA00242996_ERZ507997 | MGnify/ENA primary metagenome ERZ507997 (study PRJEB26167, sample SAMN06115458) | human gut metagenome | host: Homo sapiens | place: China:Neimenggu | collected 2014-11-07... | reverse complement strand
GTCCGCTCTTTTTGAGGTAGAGCAAAACCTTGAATTTTTCTACTTTCATACGCTTATAACTTTAGTTGCAAAATTACTTGTTTTATAAGCGTTCTTTAGTATGCAAAACAATGACAATCAGTGCAATATATCGGCGTTTTAAATTATCCGATCCACTTCGCGTTACCTCGTTTCCTTTCGGTAACTGACCGGCTAACGGTTTGGTAACTGAACATCTTCAATAATCCCCACTTTCCTGCTTTTTTCTCAAGTGGAAGAATATAGAGAAATAGTTAGTTTCCAACGGATTACGTTATCCTTTCTTTTCGTTTCCGGTGCTCTGTTTACCTATCTTATTCCATGTAGCCAGACACACTTTTGGAACCACCATCACGCTCGCCAACAATGTACCCTTGCAGGATGTGTCCGTCATGCTCGGACATGCCTCCACACGCATGACACAGCATTATGCGCGAGTCATGAACAGCAGCCTGAAAGAGGCGATGAACAATGTGAAGGAACGTCTGAAATGGTAAACATGCAACCGGCCCGTCATGGAGGCTGTCTCAAAATAACCTTGAGACGGCCTCTGTTTTTTCATTTCAGATTGAAGTTCTTTTGATTCTTCTCAAAACAAGGAGTTTCCAATCTTCTTTTTGAAGATTTCATTCTTTCCAACGTTTTTTTGTTACCATAAGCCTCCTAAGAGGCTACTTTTGCGAAATTGTGTGCTATGACCAGCAGTCCGAACTCAATTTCTACCTTCTTAAGTCCACGAAGATTGAACCTCTTGAAGTGCTTGTTGTTCTTGAGGTTTCCAAATAGGGCTTCCACATCCTGCAGTCGCTGGCTGCGATATTTAAGGCCTTCCGGTGACAGGAGCTTTTCACGTTCCATTTCCTTGATTTTCCTCAGTCGATGATTCACCTGTACTATCCTTTCCGACCGGCTTCTGTGACACTGGCATCTTAACGGGCAGCCCTTACAGTTATGTGCCCTGTATCTTGATATGGCTTACTCAAAACTGTTGTCTGTCACCCGTCTTACATCGGAGAGGCTTTCCATTCTCTGTCCCATCTGACAATACATGCCGTCGGTCTTTTCATTATAGTAGAAGTTGGCGGACAGGAATGGGGCGTTCCTGAAGCCCCTTTTTTGTTCCTTATGAAAATAATTGTACTTTATAAAGGTTTCAATGCCATGCCTGAAAGCATACAGATAATTCTCTTCACTTCCATATCCGGCCTCACAGACAGACACGTCAGGATATCTACCGTAAAGTGAGTGGAAATCATCCATGTGCAGTGACTGGTGGAGGGTATAGTTCAGAATGAACTGTTTATTGGTACTGATCTGGGGATTATATCCAGGTTTGAGTTATCCGTTCCTCATATGGTCCTCTTTCATGCGCATGAAAGTAGCGTCATTGTTAGTCTTTGAATAGCTGTTACGTCCGTCAAATATCTTTCCCTGTGACTCGTATTTCTTGAGCTGTTCAGATCATGACTTCCTTACACGCCTTATCTTCGCTTGCATTTTCTTGTAGGCATCTACTCCGTTCAGGGCATTGTCTAGAGTGCCTTTCCCACTTTCTCCGGGATGATATCCTAATATGTGAGAGGAGCGGAATCACGCAGTTCCTGCTTGGTGACGGACTCGGCGTATTCTCCTCAAGTTGCTCCGCTATTCTGGATATGCAGGCATGTATGGACTTTCCCCAGACGAATGTATAATGGTTGTCGTTCGCCTCCATCTTTGTCCCGTCAGTACAGGCCACATCCAGACTTACAAAACCTTCCGCCACGAGGAACTTTACAATGGTTGCAAATGTTGTCTTCAGCGCATCCTCCAGTCGGCTGCTGCGGAAACGGTTGATGGTGTTATGGTCAGGAGTCACATTGCCGGTAAGCCACATGAAGCGGATGTCATTGCGACAGAACTCTTCTATACGATGGCTGGAATAGATATTGCACAAATAGGCATAGACAAGAATCTGAAACATCATACGCGGATGATAGGCCGAACAACCTTTAGGAAAATATTTGCGGTAGAGTTCTTCCAGATTTATCTGTTCGATGATGCGGTGGGCAACCCGGACCGGATCGTTCTGGGGGATAAAATCGCCTAAACACGGAGGTAAAAGCAGATTATCGTTGGATGTGTAACCTTTAAACATTATCTTTGAGATATCTAAATCTGATTCCCTAAGATACAAAAAATTAGGGACACAGGTAAGTCTCGGCTGAGCGAAGTTGGGGCTTGCCCATTTTTTTGCAGATACAAATGAGACCATCCCAAAAATCATTTTGAGAAAGCCTCAATGATATGGGAACTTTCACGTCATTTGATTACACACTTCTTATAACTGACGAACTAGTAGGTGAAATACTGGCTCTCGGTAATAAGATGAAGATTGCTTATCCGGAAAAGCTAAGAATGAAACTGCTTCAGAAAATTGGGCAAATAAAACAACGATATACAAGATAAAATATTTATACTTAATATTATTATTTATTACTTCTGATTTTCTTTAAGAAATATATCACCATATCAACTAATTGAATATATTCCTTTTGTTCGGTATTTAACTTTTGTATTGTATAATTTAATTGTTGCTTACTTTTACTCAATGCATATTTTAATATATCATTAACCACTTTTCGCCTAAATTCCTTTAAACTATCTACATTTAAGTTTAATACTTCAATCATTTGTAAAGCTTCACTTTGTATAGATGTTAAAGCCCCTCGATTGTTACAAACATCATTAAAATTATTCATTGGACATTGGGGCAAAATTTCACCATTCACATTGTATTTAAAATAATCTGAACATTTACGCATTTGTAGAAAATTTCGCTGAATTACTTCACTTCCCTTATATTCTCCACAATGTTGTAAATTATTTTTTAATCCTTTTGATTTATTACAACAAGCATATATGTTTTCATAAGACAATTGAAGATCAATGCGAGCATTAGGACCACCTTCTGGTTCAAAGTGTTCATTATGACTACCAAATTCATTGTCACCCTGAAAATGGTCTATACGTCTTTGACAGTAACAACAAATATTCTTTTGTTCAGCACGAAGAAAATTATTAAGTTTTTTCTTGTCACTAAAATTATCATATATTACTTTAACTCCACTGTTTCTTAAATTTCTGCATGCCTTATTCAACAAAGTACGAGCTTGTGAATTTCTTGATTTATGAATATATCTCATAAAAAAAAGTAATTTAAAATAACTGCAGCATAATATCGGCTCGTTGCAATTCTTCGTGATTTGCACCGAATAACCCTTCCAATTTTTTTCTCAGTATAACAGCTTCTTCAGATTTTCCTCTACCTTCTTCTATAAGTAAACGATAATCGGCTAATGTCTTATCTGCACTTTCACTTCCTAAATCAGTTTCCATATCTTTAAGAATTTCTTCTGGCCTACGCATATATTGATTAGGGAAATTGTATAGTTTTCTATCAGCAATACTGAAAATTTCACCATCTTTTAACGTACTTAATACCAAAGGAGCATGAGTAGTAACTATAAATTGAATTTGATTAAAAACACTAGTCAAATCATTCAAAATATGAAGCTGCCATTCAGGATGCAAATGAAGATCTATCTCATCTATTAATACTATTCCCGGAGTTATAGAAGGAGCTCCCTCACCTAAACTTGGATTCAATAGATAACAACGCAGTGCCAATTCCATTGCTAACGAAAGTACATTACGAACACCATCAGATAATGAAGAAAATGGGACCTTCTCGCCATTAGCCTGAGTGATAATTAACTTATCTTGTTTTATATCGTGTTTAATTTCTTTACAATCTGGTACACAGCTAGTAATAATTTTGCGAACAATAGATAAAACTATCGACTCTTTACCTTCTTGGAGTTCCCATAAAGTTTCTGTTTTAATCATATTTAAGAAAAACCAAATATTTGTAGTTGTATCTAACGCATTATAATAGCCACGTAATCGGCTTCCATCAGCTTCTAATCCTGTATTTCGTTTTTCTTTTTTATATCTGTCCGTTGAGTAGTAGGCTATTATAGGGATTGCAGTATTTTTACTTTCGCGTATTATTGATTGTACATTCTTTGAGAGTGATTTTGCGTCCTTACTTGGCCCAAACTTAGTCTTTCCTCCATATCGCTCCAATATTCTGTCCCACGAAGGTTGGGCAATTGATAAGAGCTGATTATCAATTGATATTTCACCAGTAATTTTAACCGGATATTGTTGTTCCAAATTATGTAGCCTAACATCATCATCAGCGATACTTGGTGTTGAAATCTTATTCTCAATTTTATCCAATTCACAAAAAATAGCTCCTATAAAAATACGAATAGCCTCTAATAGAGCTGTTTTACCAGTTCCATTTATACCTACCATAACATTCATTCTAGGATGCAATTCAAAATTGATATGTTCAAAACATCTGAAATTATTCAGTTCAAGTTTCTCTATTTTCATATTTAATTATTAAGAGTTTGTGAACAAATATACGGAAAATCTATGGAAAAACCTCCGAAATTCGGCAGATTAACGCAATAGAAATTGGGAATTAAGCAGTTAGGAGAAAATCACGGAAGTTGAGAAGAGGGCTGAAAACCGTTTCTAAGCGGATTGAAGCAGAAGAACGGTTTCCTATTCGTTACCCGATGAAAATGCAGATTTAACAGTCGCCGTTTTATTTGCTGCGCTCTGCGTAGGTTTGCTTGTCAAGGTTTAACTCGTTGATTTATAGTTTTGCAACCAAAAAAGACGAGTATGGTAAGAAGTACATTTCGCGTGCTGTTCTATGCGAACGGCAGCAAGGAGAAAAACGGAATTGTTCCCATCATGGGGCGGGTTACAATCAACGGAACGGTGGCGCAGTTCAGTTGCAAGCGGAGCATCCCAAAGACATTATGGGACGCAAAGGGCAACCGCGCCAAAGGCAAAAGCGTGGAGGCAAGGGAAACGAACCTTGCGCTCGACAACATCAAGGCGCAAATCATCAAACACTACCAGCGCATTTCCGACCGTGAGGCGTTTGTGACGGCAGAGATGGTGCGCAACGCCTATCAGGGCATAGGCGGCGAGTATGAAACGCTGCTCAAAGCCTTCGACCGTGAGAACGAGGTGTTCAAGAAGCGTGTCGGCAAGGACAGGAAGATGGCGACTTATCAGTCAAGGGTAGTGGCAAGGAACTATGTGGCGGCATTCATCAAGTCATTCTACAAGCGCAGCGACATGTCGATGCTGGAACTTACGCCCGACTTCATCAAGGAGTTTGCTGTCTATCTTTCCACGGAAGCGGGATTGCGCAACGGCACGATATGGGAGAAGTGCATGTGGCTGAAAGGCGTGGTGATGCGTGCGCACTTCAACGGGCTGATACCGAGAAACCCGTTTGCGCAGTTCCACATCAGTCCGAATGTCAAGGAGCGTGAGTTTCTGACGGAGGATGAATTGAAAGCTGTGATGACACACGAGTTCGCAGACCCGAAGCTTGCATACATCCGTGACCTGTTCGTCTTTGCGAGCTTCACCGCCCTTTCATTCGTGGACATCAAGGAACTGACCACTGACCGTATTGTGGAGGTGAACGGCGAGAAGTGGATTGTTTCCAAACGGCACAAGACGGGCGTACCGTACCAAGTGAAGCTGCTGGACATCCCCTTGCAGATAATCGAGCGTTACCGTCCGTTCCAAGAGGACAATCTCGTTTTTCCAAATCTGAACTATTGGTCTATATGCAAACCGTTGAAGAAAATGATACGGGAATGTGGTGTAAATAAGTCGATTAGCTTCCATTGCTCAAGACATGGATTCGCAACCCTGGCTCTCTGCAAGGGTATGCCGATAGAGAGCGTAAGCCGTGTTTTGGGTCACACCAACATCAAGACCACCCAAATCTATGCGAAGATAACCACGCAAAAGCTGGACAGCGACCTGACGGCTTTCGGGAACCAGCTGAGCAAGTCATTCGGTGGCATAAAAATGGCAGGGGGATGAAACGAGGAGTCATAACTATGGACGGATACGGCAGGGTTACCGTACCGTCCGATACCGCCAATGTATGGATGAGCGAAATAGAATTGATAAAGCTGTTCGATATAATCGTTCCTACACTCCGTGCCGCCATCCGAGCCGTGTACAAAAGCGGAGTGTTGAAGCCCTATGAGGTGGAAAGGCGTACCAAGCTGCCCAACGGATATTATTTGGAAACTTATTCCCTCCCTATGGTCGTGGCACTTGCTTTCCGTATCAATACTTCAAATGCGGTAATGGTGCGTAAGGCTTTATTGGAAAGGCTGTGCGTGCGAAAAGAAAGGCAAGTCTTGTGGGTATCATTAAGCAACGGACAACCGTGTAAATGCTAATGGGTGCGATTATTCGTCAATACATCCATTCATCAATACGCCCGTGCATTCACACAATCCCGTCAGTCCGAAGAAGTGCGACATTCCGCTTCTTCGGGCTTTTTCTTTTCGCCATTTTAAGGTTGGTATTGCCCATCCTGCTGCATTTTCTTATCCGTTAGGTTCTTTTGCGTCGTTCTGCATAGTTTTACGTATCATGGTTTTAGCCGTCCTGCCGTAGTTTTGCAACCATGTTTAATCCGCTTGCCGACAAGGTGTCGGCGGCACTAAAACCAAGTAAAGCTAATGACAGAAAAAGAGACATTCATCCGTGTAGGCACAACGCTCTACAAGATTGTGGACCAGCCCCGAATTGACGGCGGCTATGTGAGGAAACGCATCGCATGGAACTCCGAGACCTTGCGGCAGAACTACGGCAAGGACTACATGGCTGGCATCCCCAAGTATGACGGCTTCTGCACCGTACCCGACCATGTGGGCTACAAGCCCGTAGTCGGCAAGTTCCTCAACCTCTACGAACCGATAAGCCACCGACCGCAGGAGGGGGATTTCCCCTGCATCCGTTCGTTGGTGGAACACATCTTCGGCGAACAATATGAGTTGGGCATGGACTATTTGCAGTTACTCTACCTTTACCCCATTCAGAAGCTGCCCATCCTGTTGCTTGTGTCCGAAGAGAGAAACACGGGCAAGAGCACGTTCCTGAACTTCCTGAAAGCCATTTTCCAAAATAACGTGACGTTCAACACCAACGAGGACTTCCGCAGCCAGTTCAACTCCGATTGGGCAGGCAAGCTGCTCATCATGGTGGACGAGGTGCTGCTTAACCGTCGTGAGGACAGTGAACGATTGAAAAACCTCAGCACCACGCTTTCCTACAAGGTGGAGGCGAAAGGCAAAGACCGTGACGAGATAGGCTTCTTCGCCAAGTTCGTGCTTTGCTCCAACAACGAGCACCTGCCCGTCATCATCGATGCAGGGGAGACACGCTATTGGGTGCGAAAGATTGTGCCGTTACAGAGTGACGATACCGACTTCCTGCAAAAGCTGAAAGCAGAGATACCCGCTTTCCTGCATTTCCTGCAACACAGGCAGCTATCCACCGAGAAGGAAAGCCGAATGTGGTTCAATCCGAAGCTGCTGGAGACGGAAGCCCTACGGAAGATAATCCGAAGCAACCGCAACCGATTGGAGATAGAAATGGCAGAATTGCTGCTCGACATCATGGCGAACATGAGTGTGGAGTCTGTTTCTTTTTGCCTCAATGATATTATCCCGTTGCTTGTATGCTCGCAAGTCAAGGTGGAGAAGTCACAGGTGCGGAAAGTGGTGCAGGAGTGCTGGAAGCTCACACCTGCATCCAACTCGCTTTCCTACACAACTTACCAATACGACTACAACCGCGAGTGCCGTTACTCACCCATCAGGAGGATAGGACGCTACTACACGGCAAGCAAGGCGCAGTTGGAAACACTCTGATATTTTGATGAAATGATGAAAAGATATATAAACATGAAGAATAACAGTGACTTACATTCTCATCAAACGCTCAACAAAAGGAAATGGCTGATGAAAAGAGAAAGCGGACGTAACCTCATACATCACTTCTCTTTTGGCGAGCGGTTTGATGAAACGCTGATGAATGTATATTGTATTGTATATCAATGCGTTAAGGTGTCCATTCATCAATTCATCGGATTTTCACCCCTCAACAAGTCCGCCTGGAAAGCAACAGAGGTGAACACCGCCATCCACAGGCTGGTCGGACGGACTTCCATCCTGCCGACCGACAAGGGAAAACCAATGTTGCTGGCGAAAAGAAAAGGGCACCAATATCCGCCAACATCACCGCCGACACTGCCGCAGGCTTTTGGAAAACAAAAAGCCATAGCTCATTAGGGCGTTTTCTTCACGCACCGCTTCGCTCATGCTAAAAACACCCTAATGAGCCAACGGGGTTACACCCCTCTGGACACCCCCGTTTGCCCCGTGCGGCACGACCGCAGGCGGACGGATACCGACAAACAATTTGTAGAACCTAAAAAAACAAGAAACGAACATGGGATACATAAGCATCCAAATCAACAAGGCGAAAGGTTCGGCTGACACGGGCGCATCCGACCATATAGAACGCAAGACCATGCCCAAGAACGCAGACCCCACACGCACCCACCTCAACCGTGAGCTGGTGCAATTCCCCGATGGAGTGGCAGACCGCACCGGAGCGATAAGCCACCGCATCCGCACGGCTGGCATCAAAAGGAAGATAACGCCCGACCAAGTGAGGGCAATCCGCATCGTGCTTTCGGGTACACACGAGGACCTGGCGAGAATGCAGGACGAAGGCAGACTATCTGAATGGTGCGACGACAACCTGCAATGGCTGCACCGCACATTCGGAAAGGAGAACACTGTATCTGCAGTGCTGCACATGGACGAGCATACGCCGCACATCCACGCCACGGTCGTGCCGATAGTGACGGGAGAGCGCAGGAAAGCCAAGCGAAAGCAGACGGAAGGCAAATGCACCTACCGCAAGAAAACCAACGCCGTGCGCTTGTGCGCCGATGACCTCTTAACCCGTGAAAGGCTTGTCGCCTACCATGACAGCTATGCCGCAGCGATGGCGAAGTACGGCTTGCAGCGTGGTGTCCGTGGTTCGGAGGCACGGCACACCACCACCGCCCAATACTACCGTGACCTGAAACGAAAGACGGGAGAACTTGAAGCCAACGTGCGGCAATTACAGAACGAGCAACAGCAAGCGGAAAGGCAGCTTGACGAAGTGCGGAAAGACATCAAGTCGGAGAAACTGGAAGCCGCCAAGACCGAGGCGAAAGCGGCACTCGTGGCAAAGGTCGGTTCTCTTTTGGGCAGCGGCAAATTGAAAGAGTTGGAAGCCGACAACCGCACATTGCAAGACGAAGTTGCTGCCCGTGACGAGAGTATCGAATTATTGCAAAAGCAGATGGAGCGGCAGCAGGAGGAACACAGCCGCCAATTGATGGAACTGCAAGCCAAGTACCGCAGGGAAATGGCGGACAAGGAAGCGGCACACCAAGAGGAAGTGTCATTCCTAAAATCCATTATCCAAAAAGCCAAGAAATGGTTTCCGCTGTTTCAAGAGCTGGTGTATATGGAGAAGTTCTGCCTTAAAGTCGGCTTCAACGAAAGGCAGACTGCCACGCTCATCAGCAGCAAACCGTTGTTCTACAAGGGCGAGCTCTATTCGGAAGAGCACAGGCGGAAGTTCACGACCGAGGAAGCAGGCTTCCAAGTGGTAAAAGACCCGAAAGACATGTCCAAGCTTGCACTTGCCATCAACGGGCAACTGATTGGCTAATGGTTCAAAGAGCAGTTTGGCAGGCTGTTCTCATCCATTAAAAGGACGGTTGAACCGCTTAGGAGAGGCAAGGGCATGGGATTATAAACAATACCAACGGAAGAATAGCAAGTTTGTGTTTGGGGCAGACCAAAACCGCTTGCTATCCTCAGTTGGTTGAAACGTCATTTTATTTGTGCCCGAATCCTACTCAAACTTGCCTGTGTGATGCCTAAATAGGTGGCGATACTTCCTAACGGCAACCGCTGTAACAAATCAGGCTCTTTCTCCAACAACTCGTGATACCGTTCCGAGGCGACGGCTGACAACATGGAAATCAGCCGTTCCTCGGCAGCAAGCAGTTCCATTTCCGCATAACGCCGTCCCCAATTGGCTATGTGCAAATCCTCCAAGAATAACTCTTTCAGTTTTTTCCTTTCCAATACATATAAGACAGAATTTTCCATCAGCTCCATTGTTTCATACCCCGGTTCGTCATTCACATATCCTTTCATGGAAACAATAGTCGCCCCTTCCTTGCCGACCCAAAAGGTAATTTCTTTCCCCTCTACCGAAGTATAGGCGCGGACAATGCCTTTCTTGATGAAAAAGATGTCTTTTTCTATCTTGCCATATTCCAACACTTGGAATCCTTTTGGGTATGAGACTTCCGTCAGGCATTGCCGCAACTTGTCCAAAGACGCATCCGGCATGGCATATCTCTGGTTGATGATTTCCTTTATATCCATAAGTCATTTTGTTGTGGTACAAAATTATAAAATAGCGCACAGAAACAGCTGCTAACGGCTGTTTTTTTGTCAAATGCAAAATCCGTTTTTACCAAATGTAAAAAACGGTTAGAAATTACTTGCTTACTTTTGCACCCGAATTTAATAAATCATAGGTATGAATTGGATAATTTTATTTTTGGCAGGATTGTTTGAGGTAAGCCTTACATTCTGCTTGGGAAAAACGAGAGAGGCATCAGGTATTGGTTTTTATCTGTGGGGAAGCGGTTTCTTGGCTTCCACGGTATTGAGTATGGCATTACTTGCCAAAGCGGTTCAGACTTTGCCTTTGGGCACGGCATACGCCATTTGGACGGGTATCGGAGCGGTCGGCACGGTCTTGATTGGGATATTCGTTTTCAAAGAGCCGGCCACTCCCATACGGCTTTTCTTCCTGTTCACGCTCATTGCCTCCTTGATTGGATTGAAAGTTGTGTCATACTGAAAGGAGGAATAAATGATGAAATATGAATTGAGAGAAAACCATGGCATTCCGGCACCTCTGCTGGCTCTGATGGCAGTCGCTACCGGGCTTTCCGTTGCCAACTGCTACTACAACCAGCCTTTGTTGGGCAGCATGGCAAAGGATTTTGGGGTAAGCGACTTTTCTGCCAGCATGGTTGCGACATTGACCCAGATAGGTTATGTAGTCGGACTTGTGTTTGTCATTCCGCTTGGCCCCCCAAACAATAAATAAATTCTTAATGCATTTGATTTAGCACATGTTTTTATTTTTTTCTCTTGTTGAAAACTATAATTAAAAGGAATGGAAATATTTGCAGAAATCGAACCTGTGTATTATATTTGCAGTATCAAAGAGACAAATTTTGTCAGATTAGTAAAGAAAAACAATGAATTTAGCGTAAGGCCAATTCAATGGTTTTCATAAAAGATAAAGCAAAAAGGTACAGTCACTCAAGGAGTTAGAATAAACCGAAGCAAAAGGTTCGATTCCTGGTGGCACCACTTTTAAAAATGATGTAATCCTTGAATTTCAATGAAATTCAAGGATTTTTCGTTAATGGCCTTACCAAATCCTTTTAACTATGATTGACTCACTGTATATCTTTCCGGCAATACTTTCTGCCCTGACAATTCTGGCAACGGTACTGAATTTTACAGCACATTTTTCGAATGGTGAGTATCTTTCATGGAAAGCATTCAACAGAATATCACTTGCTACCCTTCTCTCCATGACCGTGTGTATTTTCGCCTGGATGATTCACTCACGGGCAGGGATGCTATCATCGCTTCAATTAGTAGAAAATAATCTGGGAAATATGGCGCTGATACTTCTGGGAAGCATGTTTGTCGTATATCAAGAGTTTATATTGTTCAAGAATGTGCTGTCCTGGATAGGACGTAAAGCAGTGCCTATGGATTTAAGCTATTCCTTATACGCTATTCTTGTTCCATTGGTAGTGATGATTATCAAAATCCCATTCAGCAGTCCGCTGGATATGTTTCCCAAGAATAATATATGGGGAGCACTATGTTTCGACTTCGGCTTCTGGCACTTTATGACGGCACTTTCACTGGTATATGCCATTATTATGGTTGTTATTCAATTCATCCAATTCGTTACCGCGCTACGGCAGAGCGGTAAACGTCTTCTATCGGTATGTGTAATCTATTTCCCGGTAATGTTTTCCTTATTCATATTGTCGATGTATGCCGTAATAGGAGTGGTGCTTCTCTTCATCATAAAATTTGCATTGAGTGTCATGGAAGAGAATAGCAGGAAATAAATTAAATAAAGGTTATTCTATATACATCAAACATCTATTATCCTTCTTTTTAAAACGCTTCAACCGTTCCAGCTTCTCGCTTTCACTTTCCTTGGCAGGAAACGTTACCTGACCGGTGTCCTTGTTATAATCGTATAATTCCCGTGCAGGAATCACATAAACTTGCTCCGGAGCATCATTAACCCATCCAAAGCCAAAAACGTAAAACAGACTTTTTATCGGACGGTTCAGTTGGTTAATATTCATATATACCTCGTACTTCTCAATATCCTTCCTATCAAGATAAAATCCAACTTTACTTCTCCATTTACATTCTACGGCTATTATCTCTCCGACCTTATAAATCCTGCTCCTATCTACAGCACATTCCAATAACAAATCCGGAGATGAAGAAGACAGAGGCCGGTATCCCTCAACATATTTATCACCTCGCCAATCCAGAAGCCGCCAGAATATTTTTCCTGTATCCAAGTCGGAACATCCATCTTTACTGATATTAGAATTTTTCACAACCCACTCTTCAAACCTGTCTCCCAAATATTTATTCTTGTTCCTTTCTTTAAAGTATTGAAAGGTGTCCATGAACCGATATTGAAAAACATTCACACAGTCATCTATAAACCTATTTAATATTTTCATTGTCATAACAAACTGCTTCTATATCATTATTCATCATCTATGAAGGTGTTTCAGGGAGCTTCATTATCTCGGTACAGATGTGGCTCGCAATAAACCACCTGCAAAAATAAAGTAATATTTAGTTCAAACAAATATTTACAAATAAAGAATAAGCATTCTTGATTACAAAAGCACAAAACAAACACCCAAATAAAAAATCAGACTTTTTTCTGTTTTTCCCAATTCTTTCCAGATTCCTTTCCCATCTTTGCAATACGAAAACAAATAAAGTATTAATCATTAAAAATAAAGAAGTATGAAAAAGTTTATTATGATGTTAGTTTGTATGTTTGCAGTGCACACAATGGTAATGGCAGATAACGATAGACCGATACAGGTAAACCAGTTACCGGCAAAAGCGCAGACATTTATCAAGACTTATTTCAAAAACCATAAAGTGGCATTAGCCAAAATGGAATCGGGAGTATTCTACAAAAGCTATGATGTAGTCTTTACAAATGGAGAGAAAGTAGAATTCGATAAAGCGGGAGAGTGGAAGGAAGTGCGGTGCAGACAAAGTGAAGTTCCCGCACAAGTTGTACCGGAAGCAATCCGTAATTATGTAAAGACCAACTATCCGGATGCAAGAATTCTCGAAATAGAATTCGATCATAATGAATATGAGATAAAATTGTCCAATCGTTGGGAAATTACATTCGACTCTCAAATGAGAGTAATCGATATCGACGATTGACAATGCCTGCCCTCAAAACATTAGGGATTAAAATACAAGAGTACAAAAACAGTTGTTCGAGTAAACTCCGAACAACTGTTTTTGTTTAAAAGCCCCATATATATCAGTCGGCAGATTATCAGCTCTTTTGAGAGCAAATAACACATTATTTAATATCTGCTCTCCAAACATTCCGTACATCATGAAAAATAAATGCCGCAATAAAGAATATAAACGCTTTATTTTTATACTTTTACACTCATTAAACAGCAAATTCAAATTATATAAACGATGGATAATTCAACTAACAATAAAAATATATTCCAGTCGGAGCTGCCTTGTGAAAAGAAAAACGGACACAGCATAATCCAAGAATTCATAAACAACTACCCTTACGGTGTCCAGGACTTAATAAAATTGCTCGAATGTGGTTATCAAATTACTTATGAAGATAGAAAAATCATGAAAGAGCAGTTCCCCACCGACACCTATAAATATTATGCTACTTTCTCCAGATTAGCATTCAAATTGTATCAGGAAGGGCAAGCTGAACTAATAACAACTCTAATTACTTCCGGAGTGGACCTTTCAGGAACAATTTATACGATTGAAGCATTACTTTCCAACAAACCCGAATATTTCAGTTTTCAAACCAATGTATGGGTATGTATCGCTAATAACGCAATAACCCATTACAAAAATCATTGGATATTTTGTGAGGCAGCACTCAAACAAAGCGGTAAATGGGAAGAGGTTTACAAAGCAGAGTCATTCCTAAGAAAACACAACAAATTAGATAAAAAAGAAATCATAGCATGGAAGAAACCTAAAGAATACAAAATATTAAAGCTGCTCTATCCTCAATTGCAAGTACCGGCTGTCCGTTTCTTAGAAGACGAACAACCCGACCCTTACCAAACGGCCATCTCCCTCTTTCATAAAACCGAACTATCAGATATGTTGGAAACATTAAGCATAAGTATAGAGAAAGAACGTCCGGTTTGGGGATATCATCACATAGCCGGTGCTACTGCTGAAGAGAAAATCAATACACTATGGCATACATTTCCCCACGAAGAATTCCTTGAGGCATTGTTTTACCTCGCTGATCACAAACACTCTTCTTCCATACTCAACCTACTGATAAAAGAGGAAGCTAATGAAATTAGAGATGCCATACACGCCCCCAATACACTTCACAAGTTACAAACAGGGCTGGAAGTAGGAAGAATATATCATCCGGAGTTTCTACTTCTATTATGGGAGTTAGGATACAGGCACAAAAAAACGGAAGATTGGCAAAAAGACAATAGCCTGACAAATACTACGAAAATGAGGCTTTATTGTTTAGACAAACTATTCGACAATACACTAAACATCGATTTAAAAGAAATATTAACTAGTAGTATTATCCAGGCAGTGTGCCTGATTGAAGACATCAGGAACAACCGCATTACTTTTACCAATCATCCTAATTGGAAATCACGTATAAACAGTATACGCAGTGCATCCAATCATCCCTTAAATAATTATTGGGGATACATTGATATGGCTTTAGATAATTTCCATACAAAAGAAGGCCAAAGCATGAGAACGTATCTATGCCAGAAAGAACCGGGAATCAAGCTTGATAATAAAGAGGAGACTATTGTAAAAGAGACAAACCTTTATAAGGCATTGACTATTTTATATCCGGATATTTATAATTAAATCATACTTATAAATACCGCTCCCCTTTACTGAAAAAAGAAGAATCCCAGTGATATTCGGACAAAGATTGAATAGCGTAAGCAGTCAAAAAAAGCTATTCGCAACGGCAATAAGTATTTGCACCGCACGTACAACGGGGCAATAGTTGCTCGCTCAACTCATCGCGATAGAACTCGTACAGTTGCCGATACATTGTTTCATAGAGGGTTGCTATTTGTTGCTCCTGTTCACCCTCGCTTTGAAAACGATTTTTAAAAGGGTCTTCAAAGTTAAAATGCACCTGCCGTTTGGCATTGAGGGTGAGGAAGTTCAGTTCTTCCTCAGCTTTTTTACACAGGATAACAACATAGTCCCATGACCGATGCGCATATACTCCGACGCCGGAAGGCTTTTTACGCGATATGCCGTAACCGTTTTGCTCCATCACATTGCATACAACATCGGGAACGCAATTTCCTTCCATAACTCCTGCCGTAGAAATATTCATCCCTCTGCCAAATGTGTGCAGGAGTTCTTGTGCGATACGGCTGCGGCACGTATCCTCATTACTTACTAATAATATGTCCATTGTGTATTATTTTACCAGTTCTAAATATTCACCATATCCTTCTGCCTGCATCTTCTCTTTAGGGATAAAGCGCAAAGAGGCGCTGTTGATGCAATAACGCAATCCGCCTTTATCGGCAGGACCATCTGTAAAGACATGTCCCAAATGGGCATCACCTGTTTTGCTACGGACTTCCGTACGTACCATTCCGTGAGTGGTATCTGCTTTCTCCTGAATCAGCTTGCGGTCAATCGGCTTGGAGAAACTGGGCCATCCGCAACCGGAATCGAACTTATCGGTAGAGACGAACAAAGGCTCACCCGTAGTAATATCCACATAGATGCCCGGACGGTGTTCATCCCAGTAGGCATTACGGAAAGGCGGTTCGGTGGCGTTTTTCTGGGTAACGGCATACTGTTCTGCAGTGAGTTGCGAACGCAATGTTGCATCATCAGGCTTACTGTAAGCCGCCACCGGTTTCTTCATCTTTGCTTTACGTGCCAGGTCGAATAGCGCAGGATTGATATGACAGTAGCCGCCCGGATTTTTATCCAGATAATCTTGATGATACTCTTCTGCCGGATAAAAATTCTTCAACGGCTCAATTTCCACTTCCAGCGGGCGGGTGTAGTTGGCAGCCAGACGGCTAACGGTTTCACGGATGACAGGCAGATCGGCTGCATCGGTATAATAAATGCCTGTGCGATACTGAGTACCACGGTCATTTCCCTGACGGTTCAGACTGGTAGGGTCAATTGTCTTGAAATAAAGGTCGATAAGAAAAGGCAAGGTCACCTTATCAGAATCATACTGTACTTTTACGGTTTCGGCAAAGTCCGTAGTACCTGTACAGACTTGCTGATAGGTAGGATTGGCTATATTTCCGTTTGCATATCCCACTTGGGTAACTTCTACACCTTCTATTTGCTTCAGGAAATGTTCGGTTCCCCAGAAACATCCGCCTGCCAGATAAATTTCTTTCATTGACTTCATATCGTTTCTCCTTTCCGCCTGACCGGTCGATTTACCGACACAGGACAGACAACTTATTAGCATTACAAAAATAAAGATTATTTGCTTCATACCATTTACCATATATGAAGTAAAAAACAAAAAAGTCAACGCAATGGTTGACTTTTTCAAATAATATTGTTTATTATCAGAAGCTGAATTTCTCCAGTTTCATAGAAGCAAGGCTTTGTATTTTAGGAACCAAAGTCACAAAATGCGCCGCCTTTTCGTGTGCAGCCAAAGACTCCTCATCTTTCCATGTTTCGCAAATCATAAGGACATCTTCACGGGTTGCACTTTCAAAAATGTCATAAGCAATGCAACCGTTATCCTTCAGGGAACAAGCTACCAGTTCTTTTGCAGCTTCCATCACAGCAGCACGGTTATCCGCACTCACTTGAATAAAAACATTCAGTCTAAGCATATTCATATCTATTTTAAGTATGGCGCAAATTTATATAGAATAAATAAGAAGTCCGTTAAGATTCTGTGTAATTATTCCTCAAATGTGTTACCCGTTTCTACAACACTCTACATATTTCTACATTGGACTTTTTGGGATAACTTCGCACAATACATCTGTGAATCAAGCATATACCGACAACCAATACAGTTTGGCATTCTATTTGTCCTATGATAAGTGTTAGAGATGATAACCCCAAATATTCACTAAAAATCAGAAAGTTATGAAAAAGGTATTAGTAGCATTAGTAATGGTTTTAGGAACAGGAAGTTCTGTAGTATTCGCACAGGAAGTAAACAACTCATCAGCAATCGTGGCAGAAGCACAAGTTCCGCAAGACGAATTTGTGAAAATCGACCCGACAGAATTGCCACAGGCTGTTATGCAGACATTAGCCAAAGATTATGAAGGTGCATCTGTAAAAGAAGCCTACGTAAAAGAAACGGAAGAGACCACACTCTACAAAATCATCATCGTCACCCAAGACGGTCAGGAAGCGGAAACGCTTTTAAACGAAAAAGGCGAAATTGTCAAAGAATAGTCTTTTCTAAATGTAAATCTCATTAAAGAAAGAATTCCGGTTCGTGACGAATCGGAATTTTTTTATCCGCAAAACACATACGTACCCACAGAGATTATTTGTACATTTGTTGCATCGTATTTAGATGCAGTATCCTATGAAAGTCAAGATAGAAGAGAGTTGGCGGCAACGTTTACAAGAAGAATTCGACAAGCCCTACTTTGAAAGATTGGTATCATTTGTGAAAAGCGAATACGGACGTGCCAACGTGCTGCCGCCGGGACACCTTATCTTTCATGTTTTCAACTCATGCCCTTTTGAAAAAATAAAAGTGGTTATCTTAGGACAAGATCCCTACCCCAACCCCGGACAATATTACGGGATATGCTTTTCCGTACCGGAAGGAGTAGCCATACCGGGATCACTCGCCAATATATTCAAGGAGATACATCGAGACTTGGGCAAACCGATTCCTACTTCCGGCAATCTAGACCGCTGGGTGGCTCAGGGAGTATTCTCCATGAACTCTGTCCTTACGGTACGCGCCCACGAAACCGGTTCGCACCGCAACATGGGCTGGGAAACTTTCACAGATGCGGTAATCAAGAAATTAAGTGATGAACGGGAACATCTCGTATTCATGCTTTGGGGAGCTTATGCCAAAGAAAAGGCAGCCTTGATAGACAGCAGCAAGCATCTTATTCTGACAACCGTCCATCCTTCACCCCGTTCCGCCGAATACGGTTTCTTCGGTTGCAGGCACTTCAGCAAGGCCAACGATTATTTACGGAGCAAAGGCATTGAGGAGATAGACTGGTAAGACAAAGCCCAATCTTACAGCACTCCGTTTACCCCGCTGCCGAACAATGCGAAATCTCCCAAACAGGGGTCGTCCGGAAAGACTTCCGCCAAAGCCTCGGTTATGTTCCGCGCATTCTTCAGAGAGAATGTTTCCGTATCGGTAAGCCCCAAAAGATAAGCCACCCTGCAAACGTGCGTATCCAAAGGAATCAGCAAATCGCGACGGTCAAAGCTCTTCCAAATGCCGAAATCCACTTCCGACTCTTTCCGTATCATCCACCGCAGAAACATATTCAGTTTCTTTTGAGGGCTCTTGACTGAAACTTCCAGAAATGCGCACAGCTTCTCCATCGGTGTACCCGGATAAACCGACAAGGCATCTTCCAAACTATCAAAACGGGTATAGGCAGCGTGCAGCCGGGCAAAGTAAGTATAAAAATCCGCATGGGAAAGCATACGGTAAAAGCTACTCCTATCTGTAGGCAGGAAATCTTCTTTCCACCTGCAGGACAAGACATACCGGTAGGGTGAAGCTCCCATTAAGCCATGCAGTCCGTTCGCTTTCTTTAATATCTGCCTGCGGTTGCCAAAACTCATTATAGCTGTGAGCAAGCCGCTAACCTCAATATCCTGTTTCTGCGTATACCGATGCGGAAACTGAACAGGATCACCTTGTATAAAGGCTGCACAATGATATTCTCTTGCCCACGCCAAGAGCTGCAATCGGGTTTTCTCGGTCATACTTTGTAATATTCAGCAATTTTCAGTTTCTATTTCTATTTTTCCATCCGGCCCTGCACCCTGCCACTATCCATACAACAACAACGAACGGTGCGGTGAGGGTTGTTATTCCCCACTTCATACCGCCTATCTGGAGTAAGACGGACAGCAATACAGCCACTGTGGCCCACGCGCCGCCTTTCCATGTTTTATCTCCCAAAGCAATGGCGCACAACACTCCGTTATATCCCATCAATCCGGCATTCAAAACAGCATCATCCACTCCCAACAGCAGAGCGAACGGAATGGAAAGCCCCGCTCCCAATGCAGCATAAAAGCCATTGATACGGGAATTAACCATGATACCCAACAGGAAGAGCACTCCTGCCAATACTGTATTCCCCTGAAACATCACCTGACCGATGTTCAGACAAAAAGCCTGCAAAAAAGAGAGTGACTGGGCTGTCACTGCATTCCCGGAAGGCAATAGCAAAGACGGCATCATCCCTCTGCAAGCAGCCAACAATATCCACACCGAAAGGATGAAAGGAGCGGTAAATCCCGGCACCCGCCGCTGCAAGCTGAAAAGACGGGCTATCCAAGCGGATAAGCACGCACCTGCAACCAACAATGAGAAAGAAGCTACGGAAACCGGCATAAATACTCCGATCGCTATTCCCACCAAAGTACCGTTAAACCCGTAAAGCCCGTTCCTTATATCTTCGCGACTGTAACCGGAAAGACAAGCCGTTAGTGTACTTACAACATTACCCACAATCGCCAGCAAGGCCATTTGCCAGGAATTCAGAAGGATACCTGCCAGCATCAATACCCCCGACAGCGCATTGTTCTGAAACATCACCTGGCCTACACCACGCCCTAAAGTAAGAAATGCTTCTTTCATATACTCTTTCAAAAGCTATTTATATAATATAATCCGCTGCAAAATTACATATGTTTTGTCTTTTCAGATTAAACAAACAATGATTATTAACGAACTTCCGTCCAACAAATGTCCAATAAATATGCGGCAAACCACATTTATAGCAACATCGGACAAGTCCCCTATCCCTTTTTCCCCTTATTTTTGCATCGTGAACAAACCGATAGAATATATGGAAACCAAAAAGACAACCCGGGAAGAGTATCAGAAGTGTGTGAATGCAGTGGTGGATTATATCAATCTCCACCTCGGAGAAGAAATCGACCTGAAATCGCTGGCCAAGATTTCCCATTTCTCTCCGTTCTACTTCCACCGCATCATGAAAGCTTTTTTGGGCGAACCCATAGGTACGTTTATCGTCCGGACACGTACTGAAACGGCAGCACGGTTATTGCGCTACACCGATTTGCCGATAGCCGACATTGCTTATCGCATCGGTTATTCGTCTTCCTCGTCATTGTCTAAAGTGTTCAAGCAGTTCTACGGTATTTCACCTTTAGAATATCGTAACAATAAAAACTTTGTAATTATGAAACCAGCTATTATCCGTCCGGAACTCAAACTGAAACGGGAAATCAAAGAACTTCCGGTCCGAAATGTGATTTATATCCGATTGTTCGGAGACTATAAACTAAATGATTATTGCGGCACGTGGATGCGCCTTCAACAATTTGTCCAAGAGGAAAAGCTGCCAATGGGAGAAGTGATGCCTTACTGTATTTTTCATGACGACCCTAAAGTGACCCCGATAGAGAAACTGCGTACCGATGTATGTATGGTTATGCCTGCCGCCGTAACTCCGAAAGGCAATATCGGCTTCAAGCAACTTCCGGCAGGACGCTATGCCATATTCCTGTATAAGGGTTCGTACGAACACCTGCAAAGTGTGTACGACACAATCTATGGAAAATACATCCCTGAAATGGAATGTACATTCAGAGATGAAGCCAGTGCCGAACGATACCTGAATAATCCGGCTGATACTGCACCGGATGAGTTACTGACAGAAATCTATATTCCGATAGAATAAATTAAAATATGTAAGGTATGGGTTCGTCATTCTTCATTATGTCCGGAATGAGAAACCATACCTTATGAAACAGACAAACACCCCTACTTCATCTGCTTATAGTCCGCAATGAATCCTTCCGTCATCCACTTTGCCAGAGCCTGGCGGTTGGAACTGATAACGAAACGGCGCTGGTCGAACGTATTCTGGATATTGCCCAGTTCAACGAAGACCGAAACCGGAGCGGCTTGCAGCAACACGTAGAGGTTACGCGAACTGACAGTCCCTTCAAATCCGCGATTGGGCTGATGTTTGTCATATTTCGATTCGAAAGTTTCTTTCATGGTAACCGCCAGTTTCTTTCCCGACACGCTTTTCGGAGCATGGTAAAAGAATACGTCCGTCTGCGCACTCCTGCTGCGGCTGTCCACATGCAAGAATATAGCCCGGCAATACTTATACTTCCTACGGTCTTTCCGGTAGAGTTCATTGATTTTGGTGCAACGCTGTTGCAGGCGGGCTACCTGATTCAGCGGAATGGCATCGCCCATGCACGTTTCCCGCTTACTGTTGGAAAGGTAGCGGCTGTCGCGGATTCCGTCTTTGGCATCCTGAATGATGATATGCACTTCCGCCCCTTCCTGCATCAGGTTACGGGCAAGGCGCAAGGCAACATCATAGGCATATTCATCCTCGTGCAATTCCACCTTTCCTATTTTTCCGATAGCTCCGGGATCGGGACCGCCATGCCCGCTGACCACATAGAAGCAAGCACCCTGCAAGCGGTTGGACGTCACTGGCACATCGGCCAGCTTCTTCCCGAACAGCCGTTCGCGAACCACTCTCTTTTTACCGGCAACAGCTTTGGGCGAAACGGAGGCAGAAGTCCCTTTCTTCAAGGGCGGCAACACATATTTCACACCCAATCGCAGTTCCTCTTTTCCACGCAGACGTTTTTCGTTCAGCTTCATAAACTCATTATAGTAGGCTTTTCCCGGACGTTTGTTCCGTTCCAGAAAAGACGAAAGACCCTCGCCCGATTTGGGTGTGGCATATTCTCCCTGAGCAGAGACATCCAAAAGAAGAAAAGTACAGAAGAGAACAGCAAGCAAGCAAAATATACGTTTCATATTCCCGTTATTCGTCATTTATTTCGTATCGGCAGCAGATTTTCAACTGCTAAATTATAGCATTTTACCATTCGCGCGCACAAAATTATATTTTTTTCCCTACTTTTGCGACAACTTACGTGTTTTAAAGAAAAGAAACTCTAAATACAGATAGCATTATGGCAAAGCAATTCAAGCCGGAGACACTGTGCGTACAGGCAGGGTGGACTCCTAAAAAGGGAGAACCCCGCGTACTCCCCATTTATCAAAGTACAACTTTCAAATACGATACCAGCGAGCAAATGGCGCGTCTGTTCGACCTCGAAGACAGCGGTTACTTCTACACCCGTCTGCAAAATCCTACGAACGATGCCGTTGCAGCCAAGATAGCCGCCCTCGAAGGCGGTGTAGCCGCCATGCTGACATCGAGCGGACAGGCAGCGAATTTTTATGCTATCTTCAACATCTGCCAGGCAGGCGACCACTTCGTATGCTCATCCACTATCTATGGCGGAACGTTCAACCTGTTTGGCGTGACAATGAAAAAGCTGGGTGTCGATGTAACGTTTGTCAACCCCGATGCGCCCGAAGAGGAAATCTCTGCCGCTTTCCGTCCGAACACCAAAGCCCTGTTCGGCGAAACAATCTCCAACCCTACGCTGGAAGTTCTCGACATCGAAAAGTTTGCCCGTATCGCCCACAAGCACGGCGTACCTTTGATTGTAGACAATACTTTCCCCACTCCTATCAACTGCCGCCCGTTTGAATGGGGAGCCGATATAGTAGTCCACTCCACTACCAAATACATGGACGGACACGCCACCAGCGTAGGCGGAGCAGTTGTAGACAGCGGCAATTTCGACTGGGAAGCACATGCCGACAAATTCCCCGGTCTCTGCACACCGGACGAATCGTATCACGGGCTGACTTATACAAAAGCTTTCGGCAAACTGGCTTACATCACTAAAGCAACGGCGCAACTGATGCGCGACCTCGGCAGCATCCAGTCTCCGCAGAATGCGTTCTTGCTGAACCTCGGTCTGGAAACTCTGCACCTGCGCATGCCGCAACACTGCGGCAATGCCCAAAAAGTAGCCGAATACCTTTCCAAAAACGACAAAGTGGCATGGGTGAACTATTGCGGCCTGCCCGACAACAAGTATTACGCATTGGCACAGAAGTACATGCCCAACGGCTCCTGCGGCGTTATCTCTTTCGGACTGAAAGGCGGCCGCGAGGTGTCTATCAAGTTTATGGACTCGTTGAAGCTGGCAGCTATCGTAACTCACGTTGCCGATGCACGTACCTGCGTGCTCCATCCTGCCAGCCATACGCACCGCCAGCTCTCTGACGAGCAACTGTTGGAAGCCGGTATCCGCCCCGACCTCATCCGTTTCTCGGTGGGTATTGAAAATGCGGATGATATCATCGCAGATATAGAACAGGCGCTGAACGCGTAAGCATCATCTGTTCAAGTGAAACGCATCATCTGTCGAGGGCTGTTCAATCATACATTCAGCCTCAACGGATGATGCGTTTCATTATTATTCAGTTTTCAATGTTATCGGCAGGCTTTCCTTACCCTGACAGAAGGTCTTTGCCTTCACTACCGGAGCATGGCACGGCACGGGCGCTTCCCACAAAGCGGATTGGGCATCCGGTTCCGAACCATCCGTTGTGTAACGTATTTCAGCACCTCGAATGGCAACGTTGGCATAAAGCTTACCGTCCTTCACCAACAATCCCGGATGAGGCAGGCGGAAATTGATACCGTTCCTTGCCCAATAAGGCATTTCCATATCGCTGATTTTTTCATAATACAACGCCAATGCTTTGTTGAAGGCTTGCTGTTCCTGTGCACCCCGCAGTTCTTCCCATGCCGGATAAGCATTCCAGCCACGCTCTGCCAGTCCCATGATTTTCGGGAAAAGAAGGTATTCCACACCGTTAAAGCTACGGATTGTTTCGGCAAACAACTGACCTTGCACACCCAGGATATTCTTTCGCCCCTCTGCCGTCAGAACAGTTTTTCCCTTTTCCGCTGCATCCAAATCGACGGGATTGCCTGCACCGTCCGTACGCAACGAACGATAGATGCTGAAAGGAAGCATGGAGAAAGAGACTGACTCATCCACATAACCGCCCCAATCAAGCCCGCGCTCGTCGGGATGCCCGTTGTACGCCATATCCATATAGAAATTGCCCACATTACAGAGAATCACCGGGTAGCCGTTATTGGCAATCTGATACACCACCTCATCGTATCCCGGAACCGTATTCCAGCAGTACACGCCCGCCGCCTGAGTCCGCAATTGCCGGTGCGCCTCTTCGGTATGCCCCAAAGCAACTTCCTGCCAACCGCTGAATTTCAGTCCGTTCCTTTGCATGATGTCTGCCATCTGCGTGATGAAATGCTCTGCCAAGTCATGCGGTTTCGTCATTCCTTTCTCTTTCATCAACGCCTGACATTTTGGAGAACCCAGCCATACGCCGCGCGCCACTTCATCGCCGCCAAGATGCACCGTAGCCAGCGGTACGCCGGCTTCCCTGTACATAGCCGCAAGTTCCTGAATCACTTTCTCCATAAAGCGATAAGTAGAGGGCATCGCCACATTTATCACATTGTCCGTATAATACTGCACGGATGCGTAGCGGGAAGTATCTTCCGGCTCACTCAGCAGATATTCGGCGGCCTTTTCCACATCCGTGTCCTTATACTTATTATAACGCGCTTTCATGGAAACGATAGCCGCACGGGCATGTCCGGGAGATTCTATTTCCGGTATGACGCGGATATGTCTTTCGGCAGCATAGCGCAACAGACCGATAAAGTCCTCACGGGAGTAATATCCGTTGCCTACGGTTGCGGCATCCGGGTCGTAACCGCCGTCATAGCACGGATAGAGACAACGGCTCTCGTCGGTGGTATGTCCGCGGCGGCTGCCCACAGCAGTCAGCTCTTCCAATCCCGGAATTTCCAGACGCCATGACTCATCATCCGAAAAATGGAAATGGAGTACATTCATTTTGTAAGAAGCGAAAACGTCCACCAGCTTTTTCAGATTGTCTACGGTAGTGAAGTTGCGGGCAATGTCTATCATCTGCCCGCGATACAGAAGGTCGGGATAATCTTCCACAGACATAGCGTCCAGCCGGTACGGCGCTTCTTTACCTTTCAGCATCGCCAGCAAGGTTTGCGTACCGTTGAAAACTCCGTGCGGAGTGGCGGCGCTAATCGTTATCCGGTCGCTGTCTATAACCAAATCATAGTATTCATCGTTCACAGCTTTCGCCTTGTCGGCCAAGGTTTCCAAAGCAATCGTAACGGGAGCTTTATCCACTACTTCCAAGCCGTACAGAGCGGATAACTTCTCTTTCAGCAACCTTGCCTCAGCGGCATACGCGTCCGGATACGCCAAAGCCACCTTGCCATCCAGCACAACAGCGCCTCCGGCAGGCGTCGCTTTCTTTACCGACGGCAATATATCCCACTGTTGCAAAGCCGATACGTTCTCCAAACGAAGATTCGATTCGTATATTTTAGTTGCATCCGGATAGCCGGGCAGTGACTCCGGCGAGGGCAACGCAAGCGTATTCAGCGTTACGGGAAGCGGACTGCTTTCCTTACCGTCTGCCGTAGCCACCCAATACGTGCCCTCAGGCGCGTGCGAATTCCGGTCTATCTTGTAAGAACACAGAAAAGTGATACGCATGGAATCGCCGGGAGCCAACGGAGTAAAGCTTTCCGTCGGATACATCTTAAAGAAGTTTCCGTTCACCGGTTCCACCTTAACGGCAGGATTCCCTACCTGCTTCACATTGCGGGGAAGTTGCGAATAATAGATTGTCCAATTTCGGGGAAGAGGAGCGCCGGAGATGTTTTTAAGAACAAAGGAGTTCTCATAATATCCGGGTTCCGCATTACCCGTACCCATTTCCCAGGTCAGGGAAACCGGAGCTTCGGGTTTGTCACTCGTTCCGCATCCTGCCAGCAACGGCGCGGTGCAAAACAATAATCCTGCAAGAGGAAGTTTAAAAATCTTCATAAAACAACTGTGTTAAGTTAATAATTTGGGGTAATACTTAAATCTATTGCCAAAAATAAGCATTTTTAGTTTATTTACTGATAATTCTAATAGAAATTATCCGATACAGACTACAAATTAGAACTTTTATCTCTAAATTTGCGACCAAATCATAACAAATTTAACTAATCTACCATGGCTAAGATAACCAAAGAAGCTGCCTTGCTCTATCACTCGCAAGGCAAACCGGGAAAAATTGAAGTAGTGCCCACCAAGCCCTACAGTACACAAACCGACCTTTCACTCGCTTATTCTCCGGGCGTTGCAGAACCGTGCCTCGAAATCGAGAAGAACCCGCAGGACGCATATAAATATACAGCCAAAGGCAATCTGGTAGCTGTAATCTCCAACGGAACCGCCGTTCTCGGTCTGGGCGACATAGGCGCACTCAGCGGAAAGCCCGTTATGGAAGGAAAAGGGCTGCTGTTCAAAATCTATGCCGGCATCGATGTATTCGATATCGAAGTGAACGAGAAAGACCCCGACAAGTTTATCGAAGCAGTCAAGGCAATTGCCCCCACGTTCGGCGGTATCAACCTGGAAGACATCAAGGCTCCCGAATGTTTTGAAATAGAACGCCGGCTGAAAGAAGAACTTGATATTCCGGTGATGCACGACGACCAGCATGGTACGGCCATCATCTCCAGCGCCGGACTGCTGAACGCACTGGAAGTGGCAGGCAAGAAGATTGAAGACGTAAGAATCGTAGTGAACGGCGCAGGCGCTTCCGCCACCTCATGCACCAAACTGTACGAATCGCTCGGCGCACGCCGCGAAAACATCCTGATGCTGGACAGCAAAGGCGTCATTACCAGCGACCGCGAGAACCTGACCGAACAGAAGCGTTACTTTGCAACCGACCGTCGCGACGTACATACCCTTGCCGAAGCCATCAAAGGCGCCGACGTATTCCTCGGCCTTTCCAAAGGCAATGTACTGACGCAGGATATGGTACGCAGCATGGCCGACCATCCCATTGTATTCGCCCTTGCCAACCCTACTCCGGAAATATCCTACGAAGATGCCATGGCAGCGCGTCCGGACGTACTGATGTCTACCGGCCGTTCCGACTATCCGAACCAGATTAACAACGTTATCGGCTTCCCCTATATCTTCCGCGGCGCACTCGATACGCAGGCAAAGGCCATCAACGAAAAGATGAAGATTGCTGCCGTACACGCCATCGCCAATCTTGCCAAACAACCCGTACCCGACGTGGTGAACGAAGCCTACCATGTGAACAACTTCACTTTCGGTCCGGAATACTTCATCCCGAAACCGGTAGACCCGCGCCTCATCACCGAAGTGTCCTGCGCCGTGGCAAAAGCCGCCATGGACAGCGGTGTGGCCCGCAAGCACATTGCAGACTGGGATGCCTACCGCCTGCAACTGCGCGAGCTGATGGGCTATGAAAGCAAGCTCACCCGCCAGCTCTACGACACCGCCCGCCGCAACCCGCAACGTGTGGTATTTGCCGAAGGCATTCACCCCAATATGCTGAAAGCTGCCGTTGAGGCCAAGGCCGAAGGTATCTGCCATCCCATCATATTGGGCAATGACGAAGCTATCGAGAAGCTGGCAAAAGAACTCGACCTCAGCCTCGAAGGCATTGAAATCGTAAACCTGCGCCATCCCAACGAATCGGAACGCCGCGAACGTTACGCACGTATCCTTTCCGAAAAGCGCGCCCGCGAAGGCGTCACCTACGAAGAGGCCAACGACAAGATGTTCGAGCGCAACTACTTCGGCATGATGATGGTGGAAACCGGTGAGGCCGACGCTTTCATCACCGGATTGTACACCAAGTACAGCAACACCATCAAGGTGGCCAAAGAAGTAATCGGCATCCGTCCGGAATTCAAACACTTCGGCACGATGCACATCCTCAACTCCAAGAAAGGCACGTACTTCCTTGCCGATACGCTTATCAATCGCCATCCCAATGCGGAAACACTGATAGACATCGCCAAACTGTCGGAGTATACCGTACGCTTCTTCAACCATACTCCCGTTATGGCCATGCTGAGCTACTCCAACTTCGGTACGGACAAGGAAGGAAGTCCGGTAAGCGTGCACGAAGCCGTGGACTACATGCAGCGCAACTATCCCGACCTTGCCATCGACGGCGAAATGCAGGTGAACTTTGCCATGAACCGCGAACTGCGCGATGCCAAGTATCCGTTTACCCGTCTGAAAGGAAAGGATGTGAATACGCTTATCTTCCCGAACCTGAGCTCCGCCAACTCCGCATACAAACTGTTGCAGTCGATGGATATGGACTCCGAACTCATCGGCCCGATACAGATGGGACTGAACAAGCCTATCCACTTTACCGATTTTGAAAGCTCCGTGCGCGATATAGTAAACATTACCGCAGTAGCCGTTATCGACGCCATTGTGGACAAAAAGAAAGCAGGCAAATGAAAAGGCAATTTTCCAGATTTCAAATCGTTTGCATCACGCTTCTTTGGGCAGCGCTTTGCTACATAGTACTGACAACCGCCGAACGGATTGACGGACCAATTATCCTGACACTTGTCATTTCAGCAGCATTGGTATTCATTCCTGTAATAAAAGCGCTCAAAAGGAAATAAATAATATCTTTTTATTCATTTTTACGGGATAAAACAATATTTTTGTTGTTTTATCCCGTATTTTATTTATAAATTGTTTGCTTGTATCATTTTTATGTTTACTTTTGCAACCGCAACAAGAGGTAAGGCGCTACCGTATCACCGCCTTACAATATAAATATGCAAACCCAATAAAAGAAATAGATTATGAATGCAGCTAAGGTATTAGAAGATTTGAAAAGACGGTTCCCCAATGAACCGGAGTATCATCAGGCAGTAGAAGAAGTGCTTTCTACCATTGAAGAAGAGTACAACAAACATCCGGAGTTCGACAAAGCCAATCTGATTGAGCGTCTTTGCATCCCCGATCGCGTTTACCAGTTCCGTGTTACTTGGGTGGATGACAAGGGTAACGTACAAACCAACATGGGTTACCGTGTACAGCACAACAACGCCATCGGTCCGTACAAAGGCGGTATCCGTTTCCACGCTTCCGTGAACCTCTCCATTCTGAAATTCCTTGCTTTCGAACAGACTTTCAAAAACTCGCTGACTACCCTGCCTATGGGTGGCGGTAAAGGCGGTTCGGACTTCTCTCCGCGCGGCAAGTCAAATGCAGAGGTGATGCGTTTCGTTCAGGCTTTCATGCTGGAGCTGTGGCGCCACATCGGTCCCGAGACCGACGTTCCTGCCGGTGACATCGGTGTAGGCGGCCGCGAAGTAGGTTTCATGTTCGGCATGTACAAGAAACTGGCTCACGAGTTTACCGGAACCTTTACGGGAAAAGGCCGCGAATTCGGCGGCTCGCTGATTCGTCCGGAAGCCACGGGTTACGGCAACATCTACTTCTTGCTGGAAATGCTGAAAACCAGAGGTACAGACCTCAAGGGCAAGACCTGCCTGATTTCCGGTTCGGGTAACGTGGCTCAGTACACTGCCGAGAAAGTACTGGAGATGGGTGGCAAAGTCCTGACAATGTCCGATTCCGATGGTTACATATACGACCCCGCAGGTATCGACCGTGAAAAGCTGGATTACATCATGGAACTCAAGAACCTCTACCGTGGACGCATCCGCGAATATGCAGAGCAATATCCGGGCGTTAAGTATGTGGAAGGTGCACGTCCCTGGGGCGAAAAAGCAGATATCGCTCTGCCTTCTGCCACTCAGAACGAAATCAACGGTGACGATGCCAAGAAACTTATCGCCAACGGTGTAATGGCAGTATCCGAAGGTGCAAACATGCCTTCTACTCCCGAAGCTATCAAAGTGTTTCAGGAAGCCAAGATTCTGTATGCTCCGGGCAAGGCAGCCAATGCCGGCGGTGTATCGGTATCGGGCCTCGAAATGACCCAGAACTCCATTAAACTGGGCTGGAGCGCCGAAGAAGTGGACGAAAAGCTGAAAAGCATCATGAAGAACATCCACGAGGCTTGCGTGCAGTACGGAACGGAAGCCGACGGTTACGTAAATTACGTAAAGGGCGCCAACGTTGCCGGATTTATGAAAGTAGCCAAGGCAATGATGTCGCAAGGTATCCTGTAAGCAGGATGATTGTTACGGTATAATAAGAGGAAAGCATGTAAGATTTATCTGAATTTTGACATGCTTTCCTCTTTTTTTATCTGATAATATTGTTTACATTTACTTCCGTTTTCCAAAAACCAAAAAGTAAATGATATGAAACGATTACTTCTCCTTCTATTCAGTTGCGTCCTGTTTCTCCAACCTTACTGCCAGGCGCAGCCTCTCACATCCGAAGAAAGTCCTGTAACATTAAGCACCGCTACCGGTGACATCAAAGGCAGACTTCTCCTGCCTGCCAATGCCACAACCTGTCCCGTAGTGCTGCTTATCGCCGGTTCCGGCCCTACCGACATGGACGGCAACAATCCCATGATGAAAAACAATTCGCTGAAATTCCTTGCCGAGGGACTGGCACAGAAAGGCATCGCCTCGCTCCGTTTCGACAAACGCGGCATAGCCGGCAGCGCCGCAGCAGGCAAAGAAGAGTCCAAACTCCGCTTCGAGGATTATGTAAACGATGTGACGGGCTGGATAGACTTTCTTGCCAAAGACAAACGCTTCACCGGCATCACAGTGGCCGGACATAGCGAAGGCTCGCTCATCGGCATGCTTGCCTGCCAGAGCCGCCCCAAAGTAAAGAGTTTCATTTCCATTGCCGGCGCAGGCAGTCCGGCATACGAAATCATAGAAAAGCAAGTGGCTGCCCAAATGATGCCGGAGTCCATACGGAAAGAAGTGGCGGACATCAACCGCTCGTTAAGAAACGGAAAAGAGGTGGCGCAAGTCCCTGCCTATCTGCAGGCGCTGTTCCGGCCTTCCGTACAGCCCTACCTCATCTCCTGGTATAAATACAATCCGCAGACCGTCATCGCTTCCCTGAAAATGCCCGTGCTGATTCTTCAAGGCAAAAACGATATTCAGGTAAAGGAAGAGGATGCAATGCTGCTGAAGAAAGCATCTCCCAAAGCAGAACTCGTTCTGATAGACAAAATGAACCATGTGCTGAAAGATTGCGAGAGCACCGCACCGCAGCAACAAATGGCAGTGTACAATAATCCTTCACTGCCCGTCAATGCCGCGTTGATGAATGCAACCGTACGGTTCGTCAATAACAGCAAATAAAAAACAATAACAGATATGACAACAAAAGAAATTCCTGTACTGCTCCTCACCGGTTATCTGGGCAGCGGTAAAACGACGTTAGTAAACCATATTCTCGCCAATAAACAAGGCATCAGATTCGCAGTTATCGTCAATGACATAGGAGAGGTAAACATTGACGCGGACCTCATCCAAAAGGGCGGCATCGTGGGTAAGAAAGATGAAAGCCTCGTTGCGCTTCAAAACGGCTGCATCTGCTGCACGCTGAAAACGGACCTGATAGAGCAAATAGGCGAAATCATGCGGATGGAACGTTTCGACTATATCGTTATCGAAGCCAGCGGCATCTGCGAACCCGAACCTATCGCACAGACCATCTGCTCCATTCCCCGCCTGGGCGGCATGTACACCCAATACGGCATCTGCCGCCTGGACTGCATCACCACCGTAGTGGACGCCCTGCGCCTACAAGACGAGTTCTCCTGCGGCAACGACCTCACCCGAAAAGGGATTGACGAGGAAGACATTGAAAATCTTATCATCCAGCAGATTGAATTCTGTAATATCATTCTTCTGAACAAGGCAGCGGAAGTAAAACCCGAAGAGCTGGAACGCATCAAGCAGATTATACGTACCCTGCAACCCGCAGCCGAAATCATCGAATGCAATTACGCGGATGTGGATTTAAAGAAGATTATCCATACAGACCTGTTCGACTTCGAACGCGTGGCTACCTCGGCAGGATGGATTCGCGGGATAGAGAAACCAGCCACCGAAGAGGAAGAAAAAGAAGCGCACGGACATCATCATCACGAAGAAGGGCATGAGCATCACCACGAAGAGCACGAGCATCACCACGAAGAGCACGGACACCATCATCATCACCATCACGAAGGGGGCGAAGTGGAAGAATACGGCATCGGTACTTTCGTTTACTACCGCCGTCCGGCATTCGACATTCACAAATTCGACCATTTCATCGCCACCAGATGGAGCCGCAACATCATCCGTGCCAAAGGCGTATGCTATTTCAGCCACAACCGCGACATGTCCTACCTTTTTGAACAGGCAGGCACGCAGAAACAACTGACCGAAGCCGGCCTGTGGTATGCCACAGCCCCCGAAGAAGACCTGATTGAACTGATGCGTCAAGAACCCGGACTGATGCGCGACTGGGACGAAAAATACGGAGACCGCATGCAAAAGATAGTCTTCATCGGCCAGCACATGGACAAAGAGCAGATTATACGCGACCTCGACGCATGCCTTGAGTAAGCCCATTTCCGTTTCCACCGGAGGAGACGGATGTTTCCCTTAAGGAAACGCCCGTTCCCCTTTAAGGAAACCCGAATTTCCCTGCAGGGAAACTGAAGTTTCTACCATAGGAAACTGACGTTTCCCCCTAAGGAAACCGGAGTTCCCGCCATAGGGAAACTACATTGCGTTGCATTTCAACCGGTTATCCCTACCAGTCATACCGTTCTACATACTCGTCAAAGTAGTCATCAAGCCGCAGACCGAGAGCTTCTGCCTGGCTGATAATGTATTGCTGGGCAGCAGGATTGATAAGGTACTCTCCTTTACGGGCAAGGTAATAGTTCTTACGCCCGAAGTAGGAAATAAGCCGCAAGCGGAATGTGCCCGCCACCCGAACCGTGAGCAACTCTGACACCCGGGTGAAGCCGCGGGCATAACGCACCGGCGTATTCGGACGGTAATATTCACACTTTCCTTTCATCGACTCCAGCTTCCGGGGAGTAAGCGTAGGCAGGAACGGATATTGCAGGGAAGCATTCTGCAAGGCTATATAGCGCAGGCAGGTAAAGCGTTTCGTACAACAGGCAGAGGCACATACACCGAAGTTGTGGGGCGCCTGTAAATTTTCCAAGTCATTCATTTATTTTACAGATTAGTTTGTCTCAACGCTTCATAGACAGCCGGATGCAGGAAATAACGCACGTCCCTGCCCTCTTCCATCGCCTGGCGGATAAAGGTAGAACTTATTTCGAATGTGGGCGAAGAGGCCAGTTTTACATTTTGAGGTAAAGTATTCCCGTCCACCTCATAACCGGGACGGGGGTAAATAAGAATAAAGTTTTCCGCAAGAATACGCTCCGACTGATACCACCGGGAGAAAAGCTTCCAGTTGTCGGAACCTATAATAAGGTGGAAAGTGTCTTGCGGATAAGTCTGTTTCAATTTATCAAGCGTATGCACGGTATAAGACGGACGCGGCAGATGAAACTCGAAATCGGAAGCCCGGAACTTGGGATAGCCTCCAATGGCAAGCTGCACCAGCTTCAGACGGAATTCATCGCTCATCAGAGAGGCTTCTTCTTTCAGCGGATTATGCGGAGTCACCATGAACCACACCTCGTCCAACCCTTCGTATTCACAAAGATAGTTGGCAAGCGCCAGATGTCCGATGTGTACCGGATTGAACGAACCGCTGAAAATGCCTATATCCACTTGATAAATTGAAAATTAAGAATTAAAAAAATACAGAAAGCTATGGTATCAAAGCTTTCCTTTCAGGCGTTTCCAACAGCCGTAAATATTTACGCCGCTTATGAACATCACAATAAGCATGGCCGCAGCCGGAGTGTACTCCTTCAGGTCAACATTCAATATAGCCAAGACGATAGCTCCCAAAAACAGAACGATATTCAGGACTAAGAGAACCTTATTGGCTCTCGGCGACAGATTTCTGCCTTTCGTCTGCTTCATCGGTTCAGGAATTGGGTTATCACTTTCAATGCCTCTGCTTTAGCCGTTTCCAAATCATCGTTTACAATGACCGTATCGAATTTCGGTGCAAATCCAAGCTCGTATTCGGCCTTCGCCACACGGCTCTCGATAACTTCGGGGGCATCCGTGCCGCGACCTATCAAGCGTTTGCGCAATTCCTCCACCGAAGGCGGCTGGATGAAAACGGACAAAGCACGCTCGCCGTAAAACTTCTTGATATTGCAACCGCCCACTACGTCTACATCGAATACAACATTCTGTCCGGCAGCCAATTGCTTTTCCACCTGTGCTTTCAGTGTTCCGTAGAAGCGGTCCTGATACACTTCCTCGTATTCCAGGAACTCATCGTTGGCTATGCGACTCCGGAACTCATCGGGAGTGAGAAAGAAATACTCCACCCCGTTCTGCTCCGTGCCGCGCGGCGGACGGCTGGTTGCCGAAATAGAGAAAGCCAGATTCAGGTTCTGCGTCAACAGATAGTTGATAATTGTGGACTTGCCCGACCCGGAAGGGGCGGAAAATATAATCAGTTTACCCATCTGTGGTATTTACTATTTAACGGTTTACTATTTAATCCTCTAATTGGTTTGCTTTAACTTCATGTTGAAACAAACTTATCATAAATTTATACAACGTCCGGAACCGGTTCCTTACATCACGTTCAGGACCTGTTCCTTGATTTGCTCCAGCTCGTCCTTCATCTGCACTACAATCTTCTGCATTTCGGCATGATTGGACTTGCTGCCCAGCGTATTGATTTCGCGGCCCATTTCCTGTGCGATGAAGCCCAGCTTCTTACCTTGTCCGCTACCGCTTTCGAGCGTGCTGATAAAGTATTTCAGGTGATTGGAAAGACGTTGCTTTTCTTCGTTGATATCGAGTTTCTCGATGTAGTAGATAAGTTCCTGTTCCAGGCGGTTCTTGTCGTAATCCACACTCAATGTCTTTTCAAGCGCATCGGTGATACGGTCCTTTACCTTGCCTACCCGTTCCTGCTCGTAGGGAGCCACCGATTCGAGCAACCGTGCTATATTCTCTATCTTCTCACGGAATTTCTTTTCGAGCGCTGCGCCCTCCTGCTTGCGGAAGTCTATCAGATGATTGATAGCCTCTTCCACTGCCGCATGCACCACTGCCCATTCCTCATCGCTCAACTCCTGAGTCTCATTCTTCGTCATTACATCCGGCATACGGAGCAGCGTGGCAAACCAGTCGGCAGGTTCGGGAATACCGGCAGCCGCAGAAATTTCCTTAATCCGTTTGTAATAGGCCTCCACCAATTCCTGATTGATAGGAGTGGCCAGTTGTTCCGCATCTTTCTTCTCAATCCAAAGGCTGAAATCGACCTTGCCCCGTTCCAGCATTTTGGATATTTCGTTACGGATTTCCATTTCCTTTTCCCTGTAAAGCGGAGCGATACGGGCAGATAAATCCATCGCTTTGCTGTTAAGCGACTTAATTTCAATATTGATTTTCTTATCGGACAGTTCGGCTGTTGCTTTGCCGTAGCCCGTCATAGATTGTATCATAATGTATAGTTTTATGCGACAAAGATAGCTATTCTCACTGATTATTTATTGCATTCACTGAGAATAATTTGAGCAATAGACAAATATCGCATGCACAACTTAGTATGCAATATTCGCTAATTTTCTGAACAGATGCAAGCAAGCAGCCGGCAATTTAATCAATGAATCAGGAATGCAACGACAAACCATTCGGCAAACAACTTGTGTAATCGAAACAAATCACGTAAATTTGCCACAATAAAAATCAGAATAGAAGTTATGTCATGTATCTTGCATATTGAAACATCCACTTCGGCCTGCTCCGTAGCCGTGAGCGAGGACGGACAGAACGTTTTCAAAAAAGAAGACCTGAACGGGCCTTCACACGCCGTATCGCTGGGCGTATTCGTAGACGAAGCCCTGTCATTTGCCGACAGCCACGCCATGCCGCTGGATGCCGTTGCCGTAAGTTGCGGTCCCGGTTCGTACACAGGGCTGCGTATCGGTGTGTCTATGGCAAAAGGTGTATGTTACGGGCGCAACCTGCCCCTCATCGGGCTTCCCACCCTGAAAGTGCAATGCGTTCCGGTACTGCTCTATCACGATGAGCTGCCGGAAGACGCCCTGTTGTGCCCCATGATTGATGCCCGCCGCATGGAAGTGTACGCCGCCGTTTACGACCGCGCACTGAAACCTGTACGCGACATTGCGGCAGACATTGTGGACGAAAATTCCTATCAGGAGTTTCTGGACAGGCAGCCCGTGTATTTCTTCGGCGACGGTGCAGCCAAGTGCAAGGAAAAGATTGTGCATCCCAACGCCCATTTCATCGACGGCATCCGTCCGCTGGCAAGCATGATGTTCCCGCTGGCAGAAAAAGCTATAGCCGAAAAAGATTTTAAAGACGTTGCCTACTTCGAACCGTTCTACTTGAAAGAATTCGTAGCAAGCCAACCGAAAAAACTTTTATAGCGATTAGTGGTTAGCGGTTAGTGATTAGCGATTAGCAATTAGCAATTAGCGGGCTGCGCAATTGGACCGTATAGCATTAATCACTAATCATTAACCACTAACCGCTAATCACTAACCACTAATAACCAACCGCTAATTCTAAAGGATATGCAATATAATACTCAACAAAAGCGGATGCCTTTGCCCGAATACGGGCGCAGCATCCAGAATATGGTAGACCATGCACTGACAATCGAAAACCGCTCCGAGCGCCAGCGTTGTGCAAATACCATTATCAACATCATGGGAAATATGTTTCCCCACCTTCGCGACATACCCGATTTCAAGCACAAGCTGTGGGATCATCTTGCCATCATGGCGGACTTCAAGCTGGACATCGACTATCCATACGAAGTTATCCGCAAAGACAACCTGATAACCAAACCGGAAACCGTTCCTTATCCCAGCACCAAAATACGTTACCGCCACTACGGCCGTACCCTGGAAGTGCTGATTAAGAAAGCCATCGACTTTCCCGAAGGTGACGAGAAGCAGAACCTCGTTGCACTGATATGCAACCACATGAAGAAAGACTATATGTCCTGGAATAAAGATACTGTCGACGACCGCAAAATAGCGGACGACCTTGCAGAACTGTCCGGCGGCAAACTGCAGATGACCGACAGCCTTCTCCGCCTTATGGCCGAACGGATCGAACAGAATTATCGGCCGAAGATGAATAACCAGAACAACAGAAACAACAACAGAAATAATAAAAGAAAATACTAAAATAGCGGTTAGTGATTAGCGATTAACGGTTAATATCATAGGACATCACCACGCTACCCTAATCACTAACCGTTAATCGCTAATCACTAACTACTAACCACTATTTCATGGCTTCATTTGTAATAGAAGGCGGACACAGCCTTTCCGGAGACATTTATCCTCAAGGAGCGAAGAACGAGGTGCTGCAGATTATCTGCGCCACCCTGCTCACTGCCGAAGAGGTGACGGTGCACAACATACCGGACATCCTGGATGTGAACAACCTGATTCAGTTGATGCGGGATATGGGAGTGAACGTATCGAAAAAAGGCATCGATACATATAGCTTTCAAGCAGCCAATGTTGATTTTGCCTATCTGGAGAGCGATGAATTCCTGAAAAGGTGTTCCAGCCTGCGCGGTTCGGTCATGCTCGTAGGACCGATGGTGGCCCGCTTTGGCAAGGCTATGATTTCCAAACCGGGCGGAGACAAGATAGGCCGCCGCCGTTTGGACACCCATTTCATCGGCATACGGAATTTAGGTGCCGAATTCGTTTACAATGAAAGACGGGAAGTTTACGAAATATCCGCCCGGCAATTGCAAGGCAGCTATATGTTGCTGGACGAAGCATCTGTAACGGGCACTGCCAATATCGTAATGGCAGCAGTATTGGCCAAAGGTAAAACAACCATCTACAATGCCGCCTGCGAGCCTTACATACAACAGCTATGCCGGATGCTGAACCGCATGGGTGCAAAGATAGAAGGTATCGCTTCCAATCTGCTCACCATTGAGGGAGTGGACGAACTGCACGGAACAGAGCATACCGTTCTTCCGGACATGATTGAAGTGGGAAGCTTCATCGGCATGGCAGCCATGACGAAAAGCGAGCTGACCATCAAGAACGTTTCGCACGAAAACTTAGGTATCATCCCCGACAGTTTCCGGCGTTTGGGCATCAAAATGGAACAACGGGGCGATGATATTTATGTGCCTGCCCAGGATACTTATCAGATAGAATCTTTCATAGACGGTTCTATCATGACAATAGCCGATGCGCCCTGGCCCGGACTGACGCCGGACTTGCTGAGCGTACTGCTGGTAGTTGCCACACAGGCGAAAGGCAGCGTGCTGATTCATCAGAAGATGTTTGAAAGCCGCCTCTTCTTTGTGGACAAACTGATAGACATGGGAGCACAAATCATTCTGTGCGACCCGCACCGCGCCGTAGTAATCGGACATAATCACGGTTTCAAACTGCGTGGCGGCAATATGACGTCCCCGGATATCCGTGCCGGCATTGCTCTGCTGATAGCCGCCATGAGCGCCGACGGCATCAGCCGTATTCATAACATCGAGCAGATAGACCGGGGGTATCAGAATATAGAAGGACGGCTGAATGCGATTGGAGCAAGAATAACGAGAATATAAGGAAGTGACAAGGCAACAGACAAGGCGATAAAACGATATGATACGAAAAGAAGAAGTATATAAAATAGGTATATTCAACAAACCTCATGGCATTCACGGAGAATTGTCATTCACCTTTACGGATGATATTTTCGACCGTGTAGAGGCCGAATATCTCATCTGCTTGTTGGACGGTATATTCGTACCGTTCTTTATCGAAGAATATCGTTTCCGCTCAGACACTACGGCTCTCGTCAAACTTGAAGGAGTGGATACGGCAGAACGCGCACGGATGTTTACCAACATTGAGGTTTATTTTCCCGTGAAGCATGCCGAAGGAGCCGGACCGGGAGAACTCAGTTGGGATTTCTTCGTCGGTTTCCGTATGGAAGAAGTACATCACGGCCAACTGGGTGAAGTGACGGATGTGGACACCTCTACCATCAACACTCTGTTCGTGGTAGATTATAAAGGAGAAGAATTGCTGATTCCGGCACAGGAAGATTTCATTATGGACATCGACCAGAAGCATAAGGTTATCACGGTGGACCTGCCGGAAGGATTACTTGCTTTAGACGATACGGAAGAAGCGTGAATAAGGCGCGAAACGCAAAGTTCAAATTATAAATAGAAAGTTTATAAGTGGCAGCAAATAAGAAGAAAAAAAGAAGAAAAGCCTTTTGGAGTAATATCAAGTTCAAATACAGACTGACCATTACGAACGAGAATACCCTTGAGGATATTGTCACCTTACGTGTGTCCAAACTGAACGGAATCTCCGTATTGCTTTCCGTACTGACGGTACTCTTTCTGATTGCCTCCCTGATTGTTGCCTTTACCCCGTTGCGCAATTACCTGCCCGGATACATGAACAGTGAAATTCGTGCGCAGGTCGTGGAGAATGCCCTGCGTGTAGACTCGCTCCAGCAACTCGTAGACAGGCAGAATCTGTACATAATGAATATTCAGGACATCTTTCTGGGTAAAATCAAAACCGACACCATCCATTCCATCGACTCCCTGACTACCGTACGGGAAGATTCGCTTATGGAACGAACGCAACGCGAGGCTGAATTCCGCAAACAGTACGAGGAAACGGAGAAATACAACCTGACGAGCATCGCCTCACGCCCCGAAGTAGACGGACTGATATTCTACCGCCCCACCCGCGGCATGATTTCATCTCCTTTCAATGCCGAAAAGAGGCACTTCGGAACGGATATAGCCGCCAATCCGGGAGAAAGCGTATTGGCAATCCTGGACGGAACGGTCATTCTGAGTACCTATACAGCCGAAACCGGCTATTTGATAGAGGTACAGCATAACCAGGATTTCGTATCCGTCTACAAGCATTGCGGCTCTTTGTTGAAACGCGAAGGCGACACCGTAAAAGGCGGAGAAGCCATTGCCCTGGTAGGCAACAGCGGACAACTGACTACCGGACCGCACCTGCACTTCGAACTGTGGCACAAAGGAAGGGCGGTAAACCCGGAACTCTATATCGTATTTTAAAAGTATAAAGCATTAAGTATAAGATATAAACCTGAAAGCATAAATTATAAGACTGATGAAGAAACAAATTGCCATACTTGGCTCTACCGGCTCTATCGGTACACAGGCATTACAGGTCATAGAGGAACATCCCGACCGATACGAAGCCTATGTACTGACAGCCAACAACCGGGTGGAGGATTTGATTGCCCAGGCACGCAAGTTCAAGCCTGAAGCAGTGGTAATAGCAAACGAAACGAAATATCAACAACTGAAAGACGCACTTGCCGACCTCCCCATCAAAGTGTATGCCGGCGAAGAGGCCTTATGCCAGATTGTGGCGGAAAAACCTATCGACATGGTACTGACAGCTATGGTAGGCTATGCCGGGCTGAAACCGACTATGAACGCAATCCGCGCACGCAAGACGATAGCCCTCGCCAACAAGGAGACATTAGTCGTGGCGGGCGAGCTTATCAACGACCTGGCACGTTTCAGCGGTACTCCCATCTTGCCGGTAGACTCCGAACATTCTGCCGTGTTCCAGTGTTTAGCCGGAGAAATGGGTAACCCTGTCGAGAAAGTTATACTGACAGCTTCCGGCGGCCCGTTCCGTACCTGTACAATGGAGCAGCTTGCCACCGTAACCAAGGCACAGGCTTTGAAGCACCCTAATTGGGACATGGGAGCCAAAATTACAATAGACTCCGCTTCCATGATGAACAAGGGATTTGAAGTGATTGAAGCAAAATGGCTGTTCGGTGTACGCCCCGACCAGATAGAAGTAGTGGTACATCCGCAATCCGTCATTCACTCAATGGTGCAGTTTGAGGACGGAGCAGTGAAAGCGCAGTTGGGAATGCCGGATATGCGCCTGCCCATTCAGTACGCATTCTCCTATCCGGAACGCCTGAAAGCGTCTTTCCCCCGGCTGGACTTCAAATTGTGCACGGACCTGACATTCGAGCAGCCGGATACGAAACGTTTCCGCAACCTGGCGCTGGCATACGAAGCGCTGCACCGTGCAGGAAACATGCCATGTATCGTCAATGCAGCCAATGAGGTGGTGGTAGCCGCTTTCCTACGGGACGAAATATCATTCCTCGGCATGAGCGACGTAATCGAGAAGACAATGGCGCGCGTATCCTTTATACAAAAACCTGCTTACGAAGACTATGTGGCAACTGACGCAGAAGCCAGACGAATAGCAAAAGAATTGATAGTTAAAAATTAAATTGCAAATAATAAAATAGTAAATAATTAGATGGAAACATTCTTGATCCGTGCCCTGCAACTTATAATGAGCCTTTCATTGCTCGTAATAATCCATGAAGGCGGGCACTTCCTCTTCGCTCGTTTATTTAAGACACGAGTGGAAAAATTCTGTTTGTTCTTTGACCCGTGGTTCACCTTGTTCAAATTCAAACCGAAAAACAGTGAAACGGAATATGGTATCGGCTGGTTGCCTTTAGGCGGGTACGTCAAAATTGCAGGTATGATAGACGAGTCTATGGATACCGAACAGATGAAACAGCCCATGCAACCGTGGGAATTCCGCGCCAAACCGGCATGGCAGCGTCTGCTGATTATGATAGGCGGCGTACTGTTCAATTTCCTGTTGGCATTGTTCATCTACTCCATGATACTCTTTGCGTGGGGAGATGAATATGTACCTTTGCAGAAAGCCCCGCTGGGTATGGACTTTAATGAAACAGCTAAAGCAATCGGTTTCCGTGACGGCGATATATTGGTATCCGCCGACGGCGTACCTTTTGAACGCTATGGTGGCGACATGCTGACAAGCATCGTCGATGCACGTCAGGTCAGCGTATTGCGTAACGGGCAGGAAGTATCCGTGTACATCCCCGAAGATATGATGGAACGCCTGCTTGCCGACAGTGTCCGTTTCGCTTCATTCCGCTATCCGTTTGTCATCGACAGCATTATGCCGGGACAACCTGCCGCACTTGCCGGATTACAACCGGGTGACAGCATCACTCAATTGGATGGACGTAACATCGCTTACTTCGACTTTAAGGAAGAAATGCTGAATCGCCAAAAAGCAGCCAACGACAGTACCAGCCGCCTTCTCACCCTGACTTACGTCAGAGCGGGGGTAGCGGATACCGTAAAGCTGACTACAGATTCTTTATATCAAATCGGTGTCGCTGCATCCCTGCAGACAAACAAGCTGTTGCCCGTTGTCAAGAAAGAATATAGTTTCTTCGCATCTATCCCGGCCGGGGTTACCCTGGGAGTAAATACGCTGAAAGGTTATGTCAGCCAGATGAAGTATCTTTTCTCTAAAGAGGGTGCCAAACAGCTTGGCGGTTTCGGAACAATCGGCAGCATCTTCCCTGCAACATGGGACTGGTATCAGTTCTGGTACATGACGGCATTCCTTTCAATCATTCTTGCTTTCATGAACATTCTGCCTATTCCGGCATTGGACGGCGGACATGTCCTGTTCCTCATCTACGAGATTGTAGCACGTCGCAAACCCAGCGATAAGTTTATGGAGCGTGCTCAAATGGTAGGTATGTTCCTATTGTTCGGCTTGCTGATTTGGGCTAACTTCAATGATGTGCTCAGATTCTTCTTCTGATGGTTAGGATATAAAAAACACATCGTCTGTTTGACTATAACAGACGATGCGTTCAGTACTAACAGATGGTGCATTCCATATAAACGCACCATCTGTTTTTTTATATTTTTATACCAGGTGTGCAATCCACTCTTCACGGTCACCCGGCAGAAGGTCGATAACCGGAATCTCAACCATTGTATAGCAACCCGGTTGCTGACGCATTGCAGCACGTGCCACACATACCAGCACTTGCGCAGTAAGCGCCGGATTATTGATGCGCATGTTGAATTCGAACAGTTGGTTCTGTGTTTTTCCGGAAACGCCCTTACGGGTCAGGTTTACACCGTGTCCCATATCAAGCAGTGCATCTACGCTCGGAACAAGTTTCACATGCGTTTCGTCATTTACGAAATACGGATCGGCTTTGATGGCGGCAGCTACTTTGTCAAATTCGTAACCATCGTTCAGTTCGATGTAGACCATACGGCGATGTATGCCCGTACCGGTAGGAATCGTCATTGAAAGGGCGGCTTTTACACCCTCGATAGCCTTTACTGCCACCGTATGCCCCATACTCATACCCGGACCGAAGTTGGTATAGGTAATTCCCTTCGGCGCAATAGCCTCCAGCAAGGTACGCACAACAGAATCGCTTCCCGGATCCCAACCGGCAGAAATAATAGAAACAGTATTATGTGCTTTTGCCTCAGCATCCAGTGTACGGCGCAATGCCGGAATACCGGTATGAATATCGAAGCTGTCCACTGTATGGATGCCAAGTGCCAATATCTCTTTAGCATATTTCTCAACGCTACGCGTAGGAGTACAAAGGATGGCCACATCCACATCCTTCAACTCTTTGATATCTTTCACTACGGAATATTCACTCAATTCTGCAGGACGGTTCTCTGCCCCTGCACGACGTACTACTCCTGCGATTTCGAAATCAGGAGCTGCCTGTAATGCCTCAAGTACAAAATGTCCGATATTGCCATAACCCACGATGGCTGCTCTTACTTTTTTCATCTTTTTATCGGTTTTAGTTATCAACTTTCTATTTTATGAGCGCAAAAGTAAGCATTTTAATTTATAACTTAACTATAGAAGCCCTCAAGTTTCACAGAGTTTTTCTTTTTTTAGAGACTAAAAGTCAATAATAATTCCTACATTCGCAGAATTAGGAATAATAATCATATGATAGAATACATTAAAGGTGAAATTGCCGAGCTGAGTCCGGCAAGCGCAACTATAGACTGTAACGGTTTGGGATATGCCGTAAATATTTCCCTGAACACATATGCTGCCATACAAGGAAAGAAAAGCTGCAAGCTATATATCTATGAAGCTATCCGCGAAGACGCCTATATCCTTTATGGTTTTGCAGACAAGCAAGAGCGTGAGCTGTTCCTTCTGCTGATTTCCGTATCAGGCATCGGCGGCAATACGGCCCGCATGATTCTTTCGGCTTTATCGCCTTCCGAATTGATAAATGTTATCAGCACGGAGAATGCCAACTTGCTGAAAACGGTGAAAGGAATCGGTTTAAAAACAGCCCAGCGTGTGATAGTCGATTTAAAAGACAAAATAAAAACCTGTGGAATGGCTTCCGGAGCGGTTGACATAACCGGTCCTGCCTTTACCGCCGCCAATGCACAAGTACAAGAAGAAGCTGTAGCCGCCCTTACAATGCTGGGATTTGCACAAGCTCCTTCACAAAAAGTAGTAACGGCTATTTTGAAGGAAGATGCCAATGCACCGGTAGAACAGGTTATCAAGCTGGCTCTGAAAAGATTATAGTCCATACATATTATTCATACATTAAAAGTAAACAAGCAATGAAGCCAGTTCCTATTCCCATGAAACAATGGTTGGCTGCCAACGAACGTACACGTGTACTACCCGGCGACCAATGGTATCTCAATTTTTCAGCAAGTATCCTATCGTTAGTAAAGCAATCTCCTCTATTCAAGGAAGATGACTATGCGCAGAAAGATGCCACAGTATCACTCACTATGTATTTTCAGGATGTAATTGCCCAGACCGGCGGTTGGAAGACATTCACCGAATTATACTACAAACAGTATAATACCTACCTTCCCTTCTATCCGCTATCCGACAGCTACATCCCCGATGAAATCAATCCGGAAGATATAGCATTTGTACTGTGGACATTAAAATCACACTTCGCACTCTATGGACCGGATGAATATACGTTACAAAATCCGTATGATAAGGACTTGTTGGCTTTAGCTCAGGAAGCTTATAAAATGATGGACGAAAAATTTGAAGAAGCGCCTATCAATGAAAAAACTTCTTCTTTTTTATGGGTAATGGGACCGGATTTGTTAGATATGCCCTTTGTTCCTCTTCCCGAAATCACTCCTGAAACAAAACTGAGCAAGGATGTGGAGCATTGTCTGGAATACAGCGGTGGCAAACCTTTATTATATTTTGCTACCTATAAAGAACTCTGCAAATTCTTTGTTGAAGTTCTAAAATGGGAAAATACCCGTTCTGCTTTACTTCCTGACTTACAGTACAAGAAAGAATTCGTAATATACGCCAATGCCAAAGGTATGCTAATAGCCCACGATGTAGCTGCCTATTTTTGTGAAGAGCACAACCCGATGTACAATGCCAAACGCGCTGCTGCCGAAGGCTACAAACTCTTTTGCCGCCCGGGAGCCTGCCCGTTCGACTTAATAAAGTACGGTATGCTCAAAGGAATATTACCAGATGTGCAATTTCCATTTGACAACGGCAAAGAAATACTACAGCAAAATTGGGACTTTATCGCCCGTTATTATCTATGTGAATATTATGAAGGGGAATAAAAACGCACAATCGCACCCTAACCGGAACAAAAAAGCCAAACCGACAGGAAAAAGAATCGGAAAATCAAAACCGTCCAAGGCTAATAACCAATTAAACAGAAGGGTGAAGTAAGCGGTTAGTGATTAGTGATTAGCGGTTAACGATTAGCAACTGTCATGCGACGTAATTACCAACCTAATCACTAATCGCTAACCACTAATCACTAACCACTAATTATCCATCATAATTCTATGATTTCTTCTTTGCACAAAGTCAGTTTCTCAAGGCCGTCGGTGGTTACTGCCCATGAGTTTTCAATTCCGACAGGACCTATACCGGGTAAAACAATCTTGGGTTCCAAAGCAAAAACCATACCCGGTTCCAATTCCTGCTTCATACGAGGAGCCAATACGGGCATTTCATTTATTTCCAAACCAATGCCATGCCCTATGAATTTTGCTTTTTGGTCTACTCCCATAAAATAATCCGCAAAACCGGCTTTCGTTACTATTTCAATAGCCCTGTTATACATATCTTCACAAACAGTTCCCGGTTTTGCCATTGCCACAATCTCCTCTTGTATTTCTAAACACGTCTGATGTGCAGCATAGGCCTGTTCCGGCAACTTGCCAATGGAGAACACACGGCTCATATCGCCCATGTAACCATAGAAGTTTCCACCCATATCCACCATGAAACATTGCCCCGCTTGCAGGAGAGTGCCGCTCACGCCACCGGGCAATGAAGGATCAAGCCCTTTGCCGCCCAATGCAAAATCATACGGAGAAGGAACCGCTGCATTGTCACCGGCCAAAAGACTTCCCATGAAGATTTCCATACTCTGTCCGAATACGCGGAAAATACCCAGACAACCTTCCAGACGCATCAACCGCTCTATTTCAACAGATAATTGACGGTCGGTCATTCCCGGCTGATAAACCGAGGGAATCTGTTCGTATGCCTTTGTATGGGCAGCTCCGGAACGACGGAACATTTCGATTTCCATCGGAGTTTTTACGCTTCGTGCCTGACGAATCAACGCAGTGCCGCAAGGCACGACCTCTGTTTCGGGAAAGCAGGCAGCCAAACGATTATATTCCGTAAAGGGTAGTTCATCACCCTCCAGCATCAACTTGACCGGCAAAGGAAGACCGCATTCTTTCAATAATCCGGTTATTTGCTCCGGCTTACGGATAGGATGAATATGCTCGCCCTCAATATCGTTAGGGCGCTTTATGAACAAACGCGCAGGAGCATTCAACGGCAGATATAAATAGCCGCTTACTACGCAACCATACGTATAGATTAAGTTTACATTGCAGGTAATAAGTGCCGCATCGATACCTTGTTGGGCCATGAGGGCACGTATCTTATCACGTCTTAATTTCAATTCCGGTTGTAACATCTCTTAGTTATTTATAAATTTCGAGCAGCAAAGGTAATAATTTTAGGTGCAATGGAATTACTCTTCGGGCACATAAATAATCTCGCCGTTATCCAACTCATAAGCAATCCCTACCTTTTTGCCTTTTTTACCGCTTTTGGCATCCTGATTCTCCGACGGAGTATATTTATTGATTTTCTGACCTTCTTTCGTAATAATCTCCATGTTCTCTTTTCCGGGATTCTTTACCATAGTGAAATCTTCCTGACTGAACATCTCGGTCATATTGTAACGGCTCACCAATGCAACCATAAGTGCTACGGCAAATACCATTGCAACATCGAAAAGATTGCTTACCACACTCATCGGGTCGCTATCTTCTCCTTTTCTCAGCAAACGCCTTTTCATTATTCTTTTTGATTTTGGTTTAACAACTCAGAGAGAAATTCGAGATTAGTCATATCCTGCAAATACCAACGCTGCTTGACTTGCTGTGTTATAAACCCGATAGCACTGGAGAACAGCCCGACAACCGTAGTGGCAAATGCCACCTGCATATTGTAGGCCATCGAGGCAATGTCGCCGGTGGAAAGCCCTACAAGTGCCGGACCCATTGGAATCAGCGTTCCCATTAATCCCAACATCGGTCCCATTTTGGTTAGAGTCTTGGATATTGCCAAATCTTTATCCGCCGCTATCTCAAAATCGGCAAGCAGGCGCTGCACGTGCGCCGGACTGTCTTTCATCTCGATAATACGGTGAATGTAAGCAACCACCAAAGAGTTGTTCTTCTTGGAGAGGTGTCCGCCCAGCTCCGAAACTGTTTCAGGAGTCAGTGCATCCAACTCCTTGCGCAGCAAGGCATCGGTCTTACGGATAGCCAGGTATTGCCCGAAAAAATTTCCGAGGAGCAAGACCGAACGTCCGAAAAGAATAATCAACAATACGATAACAGGAACCAGAAGCCCTGTAGATATCCAATAGAGAATGTCTGAAATGTAATTCATAATTTTTATTTAATTAGTTAGTTTGTCTTTTCAATTTCACTTTTCTTAAAATCATTCCGACCAATGCACCGGCAACAAGCAGGATTGTCAAGCCTGCCAACGCTCCCCAGTCTACCTCGTCTATTCCTTTCACTGCCGTACGGCCATTGACAGTAGCGATAATTCCCAAAATAGCAATCAGGGCATTGGCGAGGAAAAGCAATTCCAGCCGAAGTTCTTTTTCGGGCAGTAACCAGCGCAAAAGGAAGCTCCCGGCAGGTATCAATACGAATACCGCCGCTGCCATGCTCCAGGCAATCAGGGAAAAGGATACCCCGGGGAAGGAGAATATCAATGCGACCAAGCCGCAGAACAGCACCGGAAAAACTAAAATACCCGGAAACCAGCGCAGTGCCTTATAAGCCCATAGCACGCGCTTCTTCACAGGTCCGGCACTTTGGATATGTGCAGCCAGCATGCAGAAGGCCATCTGCAGAACCACTTCCACGCTCAGTACAACGGAAGTATCGAGCATCAGTGCAGGATTAGCCAGCCAGTCGGCAATCTGGGTTTTGGACTGCTCGATAGCATAAGGCCACATCAGCCCTACAAACAAGGCACAGATGACGGATATTACCAGCACCGACCTTAATTTACGATAAGTTTGCTTCAACATGAAGTTGAAGCAAACCAATATCATAAGTACAAAAACAACCGTTTCCATTATTCCTGTAGTTTTTTACGACGATGACGGACGAGTAACAACAGTACGACGATAGCAAGCACTACTACCAAACCGACTATCGTATTGCTCAGTACATTGGTCTGTTCTTCTGCGGTAGAAGCCATCTCCTCTTTTTTCATCACCATCCCTTTCTTGTCATCGGATGCGGCAGCTTCACGTATCTGAACAATGTTTTTCGTATATTCCGCCGCTGCCTGCACATCGGTTTTCGAAGCAATGAACTGCCTTAACTTGGCATTGTCGCAAACAAAGCCGGAACAGGAGGGTTTGTACTTGTTTACCAAATCAGTATGCAACTTGGCTATATCGGCCACTTGCTGCTCGCTGGCTCTCCACATCCCCTTGCGCACAGTTTCCAGCATAACAGCAGTCATCTCCTCCAAAGCTGCCGGATTCTGTTGCTCGAAATATTCCTGCAAGCCCAGGCCGAACTTATCCTTTACGTACACATTATATATCTCATCCCACATTTCCTTATCGATAGCTTTGGGCTTCATCACATTCCAGCCATATGTGTTTTGTACAATCTCGGCAAATGTATTCGCAGCACCTGCTTCTCCTTTCATTTTCTCCTTGATATAGGTAGGATTGAAGATAGTCGTACGGCTCTCCACTCCGATAGCTTCCTTGACCTCCTGCATGCGGAAGTTGTTGCGATTGCGGTAATCGCTCAGGTAAGCATCCGGGTCTTTTCCCGTCACATTACGAACAGCCAGGTTGAGCCCGCCCATAAACTCGTACACGTGGTCGAGGCTCAATGCTCCCCACGTATTACTCTGGCGAGGCTGTATAACCGCATCCGTACGTGTCAGCGCAGCTTCGAAAGCGAATTGACGGAAGGCTTCCCAGTTCTTTTCACTACCATAGTAAGCACCCATATTGTTCAAATAGGTATCTGCTATTTCTTTCTCGCTTTCCCAACGGTCACCGCTCATCACCATACCCTGGATACCGGTTCCATAACCGCCGTTAGCTCCTCCGAACACGCGGAACGTAGAAATCTCCCTGGCGTCTTTAGGAGTCAGACCTTTTTCTATCAATACCCGTTCTGCTTCGACCACTCCGGCAGCAACCTGATTTTCGTACTGGTCGTCTTTTGCATGGGCAGCCATTTCAACCGCTCGGTTAATAAGGAACAGGCGGGAAGCTGCAATGTCCCTCAACTGCCCGCTCGTCTGTACTACCACATCGATACGCGGGCGTCCCAGTTCTTTCGAGGGGATGAGTTTCAAATCCGTAACACGGCCGAAAGCATCCCGCAGAGGTTCCACACCCAGCATATAGAGTATCTGGGCGATAGTGGCTCCTTCCGTCTCGATGAACTCGCCGCTCCACAGCGTATAGCTTACTTTACGGGGAATGCTATCATTGTGCCGGCGTTTATACATTTCGATTGTATTATTTGCCAACTGTATGCCTTTCTCCCATGCCGCCTCGCTCGGGGTAGCCTCTGCATTGATTCCATAGAGGTTGCGTCCGGTAGGCAAGGTATTGGGATTTACTATCGGGTCGCCCCCCGGTGAAGGCTGGGTATATCCACCGTTCAATGCATTCGTCATGCTGAGCAGTTCTTTTTCCGGACTTTCTATAAGTGCCTTTTTATATTCTCCGACATTTTTAATTGTGCGCTCGACTTCCATGACTGCCAAAGCAAAAGTGATTTCTTCTTTGGTATATTCTACGGAAGAAGGCATTTTCTTCATTGGGGCTTTCTCTCCGTCTCCCATAGCCATCATCATCGCCATCATGCCCTGCGGCGCATTACGCGATTTTTCCATCTTCCGGGCTTTGGCAAGTTCGTCGGGCGTGATATCCGCCACACGGCAGATGAGCTCATCCGTTCCCAAAGCCGGATTAGCCAGCAACCGGGTTATTAAAGTACGGGCAGGATTCAGATAATGCTGTGTGAACAAAGCGCGGTGTTTCACCGTTTTTTCGTCGGCGCGTTTGCGGAGTTTGTCCAGGGCAAGCAGGCTGTATGCAATCGGTTCGGTAGCCATGGCGTACACGCTGCTCTTAATGCGCGCATCTTCATAAGGAACGCCCATTGTATAAAGCTGTCCCGTTATTTTCTCCGTAGCCAGTTCCTCGGCAAAATTCTCGATACGCAAAATCTCGTCTTCCGTATAAGGAACGGTGAGTACGCTGTCCAGTTCCAGCTCGCGGTGAATACCCAGCTTCACCGCCACTGCCTTCACAGCCAAAGAAGCACGGCGCAAATCGACTTCGCTACGCATATCTTTCCGGGATTCCTGTTCGTGCGCACCGTTAGAACAAGCACTGACAGCATTATTGTATATCTTAATTTTCTCCACAAGTTCACGATAGATACCACGGACACTGCTCTCGAGGAACGGAGGGGTGAGGTAAGACTGCAAGCCTGCATATGCCCTGCGTTTGGCTATCATACCTTCTCCCACATTTCCTATCGAATAAATATAGAAATGAGGCAAAGCGCCTACCAGCCGGTCGGGCCAGTCGTTACTACTCAAAGCAACCTGCTTTTTCGGTGTAAATTCCAGACTGCCATGAGTACCGAAGTGAATCAACGCATCGGCCTTAAAACCGAACTGCGTCCACAAATAAGATGCAATATAAGTGTGAGGAGGTGCGGCATCCGTACCATGAACAATCTTAAACGCATTGTCTCCCTTTCCGGCGGCATTTTGCGGCAGCAACACCACATTCCCGAACTGTAAGCGGGCAACTCCCAGACGTCCGTCGCCGGTAGCCATATACTCACCGGGAAATTCTCCGAAGGAAGATACGACTTCCGCATATTTTTCCGGCCTGAGTACTTTCCTTACCCAACTTTCGTACTGTTCTTTGGCAATCAGTTCGGGATGCCCGTTCTTCATGAAGTTGTCGAAAGCTCCTTCCGCATACGTTCCGAACACAGCTCCCTGTGCTTGTATCATACGTTCCAGTTCTTTGGAGGATGCCGGCAAGCCGTCTACCTTATACCCTTCTTTCTTCAAATGCAGCAATAGGTTGTAAAGCGAAGGGGCAACTTCCATACCGGCAGCAGCCATTGCGTTCTGTCCCGGGCCTTTATAATAATAAATCGCCACGCGCTTTTCATTGTTGGGCTTGTTCTGCAACTTGATATAGTTATTCACCGTCTCTACAAAAGTTTCCAAACGCTCGGGAATGGCAAAAGCATGCTGTAATCCTTCTTCATCCCTATAATGTCCGAACAAAGCGAAAGGACGGATAGCCCCGTCTATTTCGGGGGTTACGACACTTTGCGAGAGAAATCCGCCACTCATTCCCATTTTGTCGTTCTCCCACTCTTCTACGAGCCGGTTTACATTCAGCGGAGTAAACAACGGGATATTCTGTTGTGTCAGGTAATCCACGATATAGTCTCCCATGCGCCCGTGCGCCATATTGATGACTGCCGAGGGGGATACCGAATCAATTTGGTGCCTGCCAATGAAGCCTTTCATACTCCGTACCGGATAAACGACATTACCCGTCTCCTCCAGTTTCCGGATAAGGTCTGCCGGTTCGCCCATCATACCAGTGATTATGATACGGGGAGCTCCCTCTTGCAACAGCCCGTTTTCCTGCAGGAAAGCATTGTATCCGGCTATCGTATTGAAACCGAGTTCTTCATCATCCGGCTTCTTCGGGTCGGCATGATATATCATATCATTGGAGCGTTCTGTTACAGCTTCAGGTTCGTCTACCGAAATAAGCTTACCGTCGATATGCTTACGTACATAATTCAGCATGCTACGGTAGTTACGGCGCCCGCCATTCTCCAGGTAACTTCTCAAAGTGTCAGCCTGGATAGAGTCCAGCGAAATTATCTCATTGGCAGGATTGGTGGCGGAAGTGGTCAGAATGGGCAAGCCGCCATCGGCAGCCTTCTGTATCTGCGCACGCTGTTCTTCCGTTACTCTCATCCCCATGGCATTGATAAATACCATGTCGTAGGAAGTCAGTTTATCCAGTTCGTCGGTACTGACTTCTGCTATCTTTATAAATGAATTATCATTAGCCTTGGATATTTGTCCGAGACTGATAACTTGATAATTGACAAATGCTACTCTTGTAGAACTGAACCATAAATTCCAGATACCTATAAGCAGCAACACGAGGACGGCCGCACAGCCGCTCCCCAATAGTTGTTTTTTCTTCATATCGATATTTTAATATTTATAACCCGAACATATCTGCAATATTAAGATTTACGGTTCCTATTACACTGATTCCTTTTTGCGGAACCTGCAGGGAACTATCGGCAGCCTTGTCTTTATAATTGAACAGGTTATCGATACCCAGATTGAGGGATATGCCTTTCGGAAGGGTAACTCCGGTATTCAACGAACACATCGTACGTGCATCGTAAGTGGTTATTTCATACGCATAAGTACCGTCATCATTTTGGTTTCTTGTATAAGTATCGAACTTTGCCCCCCACTGCCCGTTCAGCGAACAGTTAAAACCTATCTTTCCGAACTTATGCGAATACATAGCATTGAAAGTTGCCGTATGCGGGCGCACCAAAGAAGTATTCCGTCCGTCAACCTCTTCATAATCGTTCGTATAAGCATAAGAACCTGTCAATATCAGCCCAAAACCAAAACGGTAGCGCAAAATTGTCTCCAAGGCCGTAGTTTTGGCGTTATCGGCATTTACATACTGCATGTCGCTCGAACCGTCGCCCAATGACATATAGGCTATCTTGTTCCTGAAACGGTTGTGGACAAAAGAAACCGACATGTTCAGCCCTCCCTTGGTAAACTCACCGGACAGAGAGACTTGATTGCTGGTTTCCGGTTTCAAATCCGGATTACCATACAGCATGAACCAACCCATACCGCCCATATCGTATGCCTGGTAGAGTTCTTTCAGAGAAGGCGAACGGAATCCTTGTGCATAACCGGCACGGAAAGAGACATGGTCGCAAAAATGCCACAGTAAAGAAACCTTCGGAGTGACATGCCAATGATATTTCTCATGATAGTCGGCACGTACTCCCGCCACGATATTCAGCTCATCGAGGATATCCCAGTCTTCCTGCGCATAGAAAGCGTACAACTGGTTGTTAACATGGGAGCTGTCTTCCAGCATATAATGTTTCAGGTACTCAAAGTCACTTTCGAACCCGACACTGACAGTATGCTTGCCGAATGTTCCGGTATAATCGATACGCGGTGTCTGCTTGATATTACGGTAATCCGTAGTTTTCTTTCCGGATAAGAAATAGTCCTGGTTCTTCTGATAATTATCATAAATATATCCTATTACAAGTTGCTGTTTTTCTCCGGGAAGATATGTTACCTTACCGTTCAAGGTATAATCAAGGAATATGTCCTGGTACATCTTGCCCACACGCTTGTCCCGTTTATTGCGGTAAAACGAACCTTTCAAATCCGCATTTAGCTTTTCATTGCAGGTATATCCTATTTTCTGCAAAAAATCCCAAATGTTGTATCCGTAGACCGTGGTGGAACCGGCATCTGCCTGCTTCTCTGCCGAAGAACCGTCACTTCCTTCCGTTACGGTGGTCTTACCTACCTCATCACCTATCTCATAAGTATCTTTTGTACGATAGGTAAGGCTGGTATAAGAAGTAAGACGATTTTTCTTCACACCGGTAGAAGCTGTATATTTCTGTCCGTTGGAACCGGCATAACGTGCATTCAAATTTCCGCTAAAGGGACGATTGGCGGTCTTTGTAATGATATTGATGACTCCACCCAATGCATTGGAACCATAGATTGTGGACTGGGCTCCCTTAATGACTTCTATACGTTCGATATCGTCTACATTGAAACGGGTAAAATCAACATTATGGTCGGCTCCTTCCCCACTTACGCGTTCGCCGTCTATCAAAAACAGCATATACTCTCCATCCATGCCTTGATAAGATATCTCAGGCATCTGACTCATGGAATTATACCCAATCTGCAAACCCGGCAGTTCGTATTGCAGCAAAGTTTCGACATTCATCGGATTGAGTGCCTGAATCTCCTTTTGAGATATTACACGCGTCAGTACAGGTACCTCTTTCAACGGTTTTGCAACAAACGAACCGGTTACCACTACATCATTCAGTTGATTAGAAGAAGGAACCAATCGGATATGCAGTCGCGGCGGACGTACAGCCGGAACCGCTTTTATTTCCTGAGATTCGTATCCTATGAATGAAACCAACAGCGTATATTCTTTCGCATTTTCCAAACGGATAACAAATTCACCGTCGCTATCCGTACCTGCTCCGAAAGTAGTTCCCAGCACCCTAACCGTAGCTCCAGGCATTGGCTGCCCGTTTTCATCTACGACATCTCCCAATATGGAATAGCGATAACGGTTGCTATCCCTTTCGTCCACTTCCTCCGCAAAGACAGTGGGCACTGCCGCTGCCAGCAAAAAAAGTAAGGAACAAAGAACCCGTCTCATTCTTATTTAATCGGGATAAATTCGTAATTGAATGTAACAAAACCGCTCTTATTCGTTTCAGAGTTTCCTGCAACTGTAAATTGAAGCTTCGCCCAACTGCCGTCCTTACACTTCAAAACTATCACATGCATTGTCGGTTCATAAATAGTAGGAGGCATACTACCTGTCTCCGTCTTTTTCACCCAACTGCACAACACTTTGTTCACAGTTGCAGTCTTGGCGTAACCGACGTTGCCTTGCATCATTTTGCTCATATCGGTGATGATGGCATATTCTTCATCCTCGTTTGTTATGTTTTCATCCGCTTTATAGTCTCCTTCAGGCAACTCCGTAATTTCATTCATATTTGTTTTCTCCGTATCGAAAACCATGCCACCGTTTGTTTTTATCTCATAACGGTGTATGGCGATATGCCATTCGATACCGATAGTTTCCTTCGCTTTTGGCTCGCTTACCGAACCATCCGTATAAATCCATTCGCTTGTATCCGGATGTATTTCCGTTTCTCCGGTTTTCAGATTTACATAAGTCCATTTATCATAGGCAGATACATCCAGATTCGTTTTCGTACCTCCAACTCCGTCTCCCCATTGACTACCCTTATTATCGTCATCACTGCATGCTGCTCCTAATAAACCGATGGCCGCCATGACCAATACATCTTTAATTTTCATTTTAGCTTATTCCTTTTTAGCGTTAATAAATTAATTTTCACGCTGCAAAGTTAGATCGCACAGGTAGCTGGCACAATACCGATAAATAACTATATTAAAAACAATAATACCCACAAATAGTAAAAAAGTGCTGCCTGCACCTTCACAGGCGCAGGCAGCACAAACCACAAATACAAATACAACTAAACAAAGTTTTTCCTTAGATAATTCCCTGACCCATCATGGCGTGGGCTACTTTCATGAAGCCGGCGATATTAGCACCCTTCACGTAATTGATGTAGCCGTCGGGTTCTGTTCCGTATTTCACGCACTGAGCATGGATACCGTGCATAATGGCATGAAGTTTCTCGTCTACCTCAGCCGCACTCCAACTGAGATGCATTGCATTCTGTGACATTTCCAATCCGCTGGTAGCCACACCGCCTGCATTCACAGCCTTACCCGGTGCATACATAATCTTGTTTTCAATAAAGAGGTCGATAGCTTCGGGGGTACATCCCATATTGGAGATTTCGCCCACACAAGTCACCTTATTATCAATCAGATGCTGTGCATCTTCCCCATTCAACTCATTCTGCGTTGCACAAGGCAAAGCAATATCGGCTTTCACCTCCCACGGACGTTTGCCGGGAACGAAAGTAGAGCCGGGGAATTCATCGGCATACGGAGCTACGATATCATTGCCCGATGCACGGAGTTCCAACATATAATCTATCTTCTTGCCACTGATGCCGTTCGGGTCATAGATATAACCGTCGGGACCGGAAATCGTAATGACCTTAGCACCCAACTGGGTAGCCTTGGTAGCTGCACCCCAAGCCACATTTCCGAAACCGGAGATAGCAACCGTCTTACCCTTGATATCTATACCTTTGGTTTCCAACATCTGGTTTACAAAATACAATCCACCGAAACCGGTTGCTTCGGGACGTATCAATGAACCGCCGAATTCCAGACCTTTACCCGTGAAAGTTCCTGTAAATTCGCGTGTCAGTTTCTTATACATACCGAACATATAGCCCACTTCACGACCACCTACACCAATATCACCGGCGGGTACGTCCATATCCGGACCGAGGTGACGCCACAATTCCAACATGAAAGCCTGACAGAAACGCATCACTTCCGCATCGCTCTTACCGCGCGGAGAGAAATCGGAACCGCCTTTACCGCCACCCATAGGCAGAGTGGTCAAAGCATTCTTGAAAGTCTGTTCAAACCCCAAGAACTTCAAGATAGAGAGGTTTACTGAAGCGTGGAAACGAATACCGCCTTTGTACGGGCCGATAGCATTATTGAACTGTACGCGATAACCGAGATTAGTCTGCACCTCGCCTTTATCATCCACCCACGTAACACGGAAAGTAAAAATACGATCGGGTTCAACCAACCGTTCTATGATTTTCGCTTTCTCGAACTCAGGATGCTGATTGTAGATATCTTCGATAGAAAGAAGTACTTCCTTTACGGCTTGAAGATATTCAGACTCGCCGGGATGCTTTGCCTCCAAAGAGGACATGATACGTTCGATATTCATAATATTACGTTTTAAAGGTTATTACCTTGTTAACTATTTGTTGCCTGAACAAAATGTCAATAAACAACACTGCAAATATAGTGAAACTCTTCAAAACACCTAAACATTGCAGCAATATTTTGATTAAATAATGATAAAACGTCAAATCACATAGAATATAAAAGAACAACAAACAAAAAAGCAGGGGACAACTGTATAAACAGCTTGCAAAGGTAATTCTTTATCCTTCATTCCTCATTCTTCATTTAAATTGCTACTTTTGTCCTCCGAACTAATAAACCATGAGAAAACATGCTCAGTAAGTTTAAATTAAACCAGCTCTATTTCAAAGATACGCAGTTTGCCAACCTCATGACGCGACGTATCTTCAATGTGCTTTTAATCGCCAATCCTTATGATGCTTTCATGCTGGAAGACGACGGCCGTATCGACGAAAAAATCTTTAATGAATATACTTCACTCTCCCTGCGCTATCCGCCGCGCTTTACACAGGTATCTACTTGCGAGGAAGCATTGTCCCAACTATCGTCCATGCCATACGACCTTATTATATGTATGCCGGGAACGGGAGATAATGAGGGATTTGACGTAGCGCGAACCATCAAGGGACAATACGAGCACATCCCTATGGTAATTCTGACCCCGTTCAGCCACGGCATCACCAAACGCATTGCCAACGAGGATCTCAGTTCGTTCGATTATATCTTCTGCTGGCTGGGGAACACCGACTTGCTGGTTTCCATCATCAAGCTGATAGAGGACAAGATGAATCTGGAGCACGACGTCAGTGAAGTGGGCGTACAGATTATTCTTCTGGTAGAAGACGGTATCCGTTTCTACTCCTCTATCCTGCCCAATCTTTATAAATTCGTATTGAAACAGAGCCAGGAGTTTTCCACTGAAGCATTGAATGCCCACCAACGTACGCTACGTATGAGAGGGCGCCCTAAAATCGTCCTTGCACGTACCTACAACGAAGCAATCGGCATATACGAAAAATACAAGAACAACATACTGGGAGTTATCACCGACGTCCGCTTCCCTCGCGTTGAACGCGGTGAGAAAGACGCACTCGCTGGTATCAAGCTGTGTGCCGCCATACGGAAAGAAGACCCGTTTGTTCCATTGATTATACAATCGTCCGAATCGGAGAATGTGTCGTACGCAGCCAAATACGATGCGGCTTTTATCGATAAGAATTCAAAGAAAATGGACGTAGACCTGCGCCGTATCGTATCGGACAATTTCGGTTTCGGCGACTTTATCTTCCGCAACCCCGACACACTGGAAGAGATTGCTCGCGTCAAGAATCTGAAAGAACTTCAGAATATCCTCTTTGCCGTACCGGCAGAATCATTCCTCTATCATATCAGCCGCAACCATGTGAGCCGCTGGCTCTATTCACGCGCCATGTTTCCCATTGGCGAGTTCTTGAAACCTATTACGTGGAACAGTCTTCAGGATGTAGATGCCCACCGCAAAATCATCTTTGAAGCAATTGTAAAGTACCGCAAGATGAAAAACCAGGGTGTGGTAGCTGTTTTCAAACGCGACCGTTTCGACCGTTACTCGAACTTTGCCCGTATCGGCGACGGTTCACTGGGCGGCAAAGGCCGTGGCCTGGCATTCATTGACAACATGGTAAAACATCATCCGGAATTCGACGAATTTGAAAATGCCCGCGTTGCCATACCCAAAACGGTAGTACTGTGTACGGATGTGTTCGATGAATTCATGGAGACTAACAACCTGTATCAGATAGCCTTGTCCGATGCCGACGACGATGTGATTCTCCGCTACTTTCTGAAAGCCAAACTGCCCGACCGTCTGGTTGAGGACTTTTTCACTTTCTTCGATGTGGTAAAATCACCTATTGCCATCCGCTCTTCCTCACTATTGGAAGACTCGCATTACCAACCTTTCGCCGGTATATACAATACTTATATGATTCCTTATCTGGACGATAAGTATGAAATGCTCCGTATGCTCAGCGATGCAATCAAGGGAGTTTACGCTTCTGTATATTTCCGCGATTCAAAGGCTTATATGCAAGCCACAAGCAATGTTATCGACCAGGAGAAAATGGCCGTAATCCTGCAAGAAGTGGTCGGCAACCAGTATGGCGACCGTTATTACCCGTCCATGTCGGGCGTGGCGCGTTCGCTCAACTATTATCCTATCGGAGACGAAAAAGCTGAAGAGGGTATTGTCAACCTGGCACTCGGGCTGGGCAAATACATCGTAGACGGCGGTATGACTCTCCGGTTCTCTCCCTATCACCCCAACCAAGTTCTGCAAACCAGCGAAATGGAGATTGCGCTCAAAGAAACCCAAACACGTTTTTATGCACTCGACCTGCGTAACGCCGGACATGACTTCTCCATTGACGATGGTTTCAACCTATTGAAATTACACGTAAAAGAGGCCGAGAAAGACGGTGCTCTCAAATATATAGCTTCCACCTACGACCCTTACGACCAGATAATCCGTGACGGTTTATATCCGGGCGGGCGCAAGGTTATCACCTTCGCCAATATCTTGCAGCATGATGTATTTCCTCTGCCCCGCATTTTGCAATTGGCATTGAAATACGGACAGCAGGAAATGCGCCGTCCTGTAGAAATTGAATTTGCAGCTACCATGAACCGTGAAAAGGACAAGACCGGGACGTTCTACCTGTTGCAAATACGCCCGATTGTCGACAGCAAGGAAATGCTTGACGAGGACCTCACAGCCATTCCCGATGAAAAACTGCTGCTCCGTTCCAATAATTCGTTAGGACATGGCATAATGAATGAATTACAGGATGTAATTTATGTAAAGACCGACAACTACAGCGCTTCCCACAATCAGGAAATAGCCTGGGAGATAGAAAAATTGAACCAGCAATTTTTGGACGAGGGCAAGAACTATGTACTGATAGGACCGGGACGTTGGGGCAGCAGTGATACCTGGCTCGGTATTCCCGTTAAATGGCCCCACATCAGTGCAGCGCGTATCATTGTAGAAGCAGGACTGACGAACTATCGTGTCGATCCTAGCCAGGGAACACACTTTTTCCAGAACCTGACTTCATTCGGAGTAGGCTATTTCACAATCAATGCTTTCATGAATGACGGTGTGTATAATCAAGACTTTCTGAATGCACAACCTGCTGTATATGAGTCCAAATACCTGCGTCACGTGCACTTTGAACATCCTATAACCGCCAAAATGGACGGAAAGAAGAAACAGGGAGTAGTATTGCTACCCTCACGATAAGATTTTATGTCTAAAACAAGATTAAAACCAGATTAATTAACTATTCTTTTTTTGAGAAAAATGGGACAAATGATGTCCCATTTTTCATTTATAACTGCAAAACAAGGCGATAAGCGCTAATTATCTCATCTAAAAAACATATTTTTGTACCCGACTTCAAGAATTAGCAGGTAAAAAGATAACCAAACACTGTTGTTAATGGGTAAAAAATATACGACTTTTCTAACCCTGTTTACAGTAATATGTATCACATTGACCGGATGTGAGCGGGAGAATGAACAAACTGCAAACCAGGGCAGACTTAATCTGAAATTAGCAGTTGATACAAATGTAGAAAACATGGTAACACGTGCTACCGCTGATGAAGAGACATTACCCGACATCAACGACTTCTCAATTGCCGTTCTTCAAAATAATAATGTACAACTTACCTGGAACAGGTATGCCGACTTTACAGACGGAACGGAAATTGCAGCCGGCAACTATACACTAAAGGCCACTTATGGAAACATAGAAACTCAAGGTTTTGAAGCCCCTTACTACGAAGGAGCAAAAGAGTTCTCCATAAAAAAGAACGAAAGTACAAACATATCGGTCATATGTTATCTTGCCAATGTAAAAGTTACGACAGAATACACGGAACTTTTCAAAAAATATTTTACAGACTACACCGTAAACATACGCCCTGCCGGCAGTACGGACATCTCGTTCGACAAGAATGAAACAAGGGCCGCATACGTAAAGCCTGGCAAGATAAGCATTTACCTGTCAGGAAGCAAACAACAAGGAAACAAAGTCACATTTGAAGCCGCTACCATAGAGAATGCAAAGGCACGCCAACATTACCGTCTGAAATTTGACGTACAAGCAGGGGGTACGGAATTGGATGTATCATTCACGGATGAAACGGAAAGAGTGCCGATAACCATAGATATTTCGGACGATGCCTTGAACACACAGCCACCGTTCTTTACGCCAACGGGGTTTGAATCGGGAGTTGCCCGGGAGTTAACGGAATGGACAGAACCCGAATCCCCTTTATCAGCCTTGCTGACGGCGCGTGGCGGAATATCCAAATGTGTCTTGACAACCCGCTCTCCTTCTCTGTTAAGCAAGGGATGGCCTGCCGAGATTGATCTGGTAAATCCGGAACCAGGCATGCTTACCACATTACAAGATTTGGGGCTGGAGTTAAAAGGATTAAGTGCCAATGTCGATAAAATGGCAATATTGGACTTCACAAAAGTACTGGTCAATATATCTCATTCGGAAACAGACGAAGAAAATACATTTACCTTGACCGCAACAGACAAATTGAGTAAAGTAAACAAAGAGCCATTGGTACTCAAAATCAAATCTCTGCCTAATAGTTTTGACGTAGCCAAGCCTATGAATGCCGAACGTGGAAGCACTACCATACTGCTGACCGTCATTTTGAAAGGGGACATATCCAAAGTCAGCTATCAATATCAGGCATACGGCTATTGGCAACCTTTAGTTCCTACAAGCATAGAGAGCGATAAAGATACGCACCAAGTAACCATCACGTTCAAAGACGGGTTGCAGGAACCTCAACAGATAAAAGTAATTGCGGGAGATAAAGAAAAGACCGTGACAGTAGGAATCGGTGAATCATCCTGTTCCCTGACTGCTCCCGAAGGAGATGTATGGGCTAAAAAAGCCACTCTCTATTTGGTTGGAGACACAGAGGGAACAACCGAATATCTGAAGACGGTTAAGGATATTACCGTAAAATGCAGAAAAGCGTCAGGAGACTGGTTTTCTCCATCACAAGAAAAAATAAAAAATGCGGTTGAGGTTAGCGGATTAGAGCCTGGCACCGATTACATATTTAAAGCCGTAATAGATGGAACCAATACAATTACCGTCAAGAATGAAGTATCCGTAAAAACCGAGGAAGCACTACAGATACCCAATTCCGGTTTTGAAGACTGGCATACAGATTCCGATACACGGTGGTCTGCTGGGACTTTTGGAGATTTCACCCACTATTTTTATTACCCTTATACTAAAGGTGCTACTGATATATGGTGGAATACAAACAACAAATATTCCCAAGCATGGGTTGTGGCACCGGTACAGACAACAACCTGTCCGGCCGTTATCTATGTAAAAGACGCAAAAAGCGGTGCTAAAGCAGCGGAGATTCACACAGCCGGTTCCGGCGGAGGATATTCGAGTACCCCTGTCACGATGTACCCCGAGGGAGCAAAAGCAGGACGCTTATTCATAGGGACCTATAATTGGAGTGACAAGAAAGAGACCGTAACAACTGGACATCCTTTCACCTCCAGACCCTACGGAATGAAATTCTGGTATAAATACACTCCCTATCAGACAGACAACTTTAAAGTTGAAATCGAGATACGCAGCGGGAATAAAGTCATAGCAGGCGGCTCGTACATATCAGAAGCCGCAAGTTCTGCAGACAGCGAATATCAGGAAGCATATATCAACCTCGACTACCAAGGAAATATGGAAAAAGCAACTGACATATATGTCAATATTCTATCAACAACCAAAACCTCTTTCGGCAGTGACGATTTACAGAAAGCCGGAACAATTGATTTGACAGATTGTGCAACAGGCTGGACCACCCATTTAGGTAGCCGCCTCAAAATAGACGATTTAGAACTTATATATGAATAACAAAATATGAAGAAATCAAACACCCTGTTTACTCTGGCATTCTTTGCTATTCTGGCATTCTCTTCATGCGAACGCGAGCAATGGGGAAACGCCCAAAAAGGTCCTGACGACATAGACAATCGTGCCGAAGGTCAAATAGGACTGTCTGCATTAAAAGTCTCCGTAGACGAGAAAACAGCTACTACAGTTACCCGTGCAGGAATCAATACCGACAATTTCATCATCCGCATTTACGATATGGATAAAGAAGGAAAAATGGTGCAAGAGTGGAAATGCAGCGAGATGCCCGAAATATTCACGCTAAAGGTAAGCCATTACAGTATCACAGCTATGTCTCACGAAGTACAACCGGCAGAGTTCGAAAAGCCCTATTACTTCTCCAAACAGGATTTTGAAATTACTGAAAATACGGTAACGGATCTTAAAGAACTGGTTTGTACCTTGAATAATATCAAGGTAAGAATAGCCTATGACAGCGAACTTCAAAAGCTGTTGGATGAAGACTCCAAGGTCAAGGTATCCGTCGGTGAAGGGCGTTTGGAATATGCAAAAGACGAAACACGTGCAGGATATTTCAAATCCATCGGTGAAACCAACATTCTGATTGCCGACCTCAGCGCAACCATTCAAGGAGAGAAAGTTACGATGTCCAAAGCCTTCATCGATGTCCTTCCCGGTGAAGAACGTATCATTAAATATTCGATGAAACAAAACAGCGGTGGTGACGGTGACAATGGAGAGATTGGAAAGGTCGACATCCAGATAGATGCAACATGTGAGGTTGTAGAGAAAGACATAACCATAGCCCCGGGAGAAGAAGAGCCGCTACCCGAACCCGAACCGAATCCCGAACCGAGTCCCGGAACCAAACCGGCAATCACCGGCAAAGATTTCGATATTACCCAGAGTATAACCATACCACCCGGTGTCTCAACGGACAATCCCTATCCCGTAATTGTAAAAATAGCGGTACCGGAAGGTATCCGGAATTTAGAAATAGGAATAACGTCCAGCAGTACCGATTTTGCAAATGCCATTTCCGATTTGGGACTCACCGACTTTGACTTGGCAAACCCGGGAGCGTTAATCGGAATACTCCAGAACTTAGGTCTACCCTATGGGGATAAAGTTGTCGGTAAAACCGATATTGACTTTGATATCAGTGGATTTACAGGATTATTGGTGGGCTTTCCCGGAACCCACAGATTCAATCTAAAGGTTACGGATGACAAAGGAAACACGGCATCCGCAATATTAGCCCTTATCGTAAATTAAGCAAAGCACAATGCCAAAGAGATACTTCAAATATTATCTGACAGCCATAACAGTGATTTCATTTATCGCCTGTTCGGAAAAGGACACCTTGAACGGAGAGGGAATGCTTCATTTAAAAGTAGGTGTAACCGACCAGGTGAAAGTTACAACCCGTTCTATGACCGATGAATTACAGGATTCTTTACAACGCCACTGCACAATCAGCATCCTTAATGAAAAGGGAACCGTCCGCCGGTACAAAGGAGTAAACGAACTTCCGGAAGCGCTTTACCTCTCTGCCGGCAGCTACACAGCGCTCGTTACGGCAGGCGACTCAGTACCCGCTTCTTTCGAAACTGTATACTATAAAGAAGAACGTCCCTTCCACATTAACAGCGGCGAAGTTACCAACCTGGAGCTAACTTGCGGCATCGCCAATACGGTAGTTGCCGTAAAATATGATGAAGCATTGAGCTCCGTATTCCAAACCTATAAAGTTACGGTATCCACTGCAGACGGCACTTTAGATTATCTTCCCGAAACCAAAGACTCCATCGGCTACTACATGCTGCCGGCGGGCAATACTAAGCTGCAATGGCATCTGGAAGCAACCATGCCCAACGGAAAAAGCTATACAAAAGAAGGAAACATTCCGGATGCGCAATCCGCCTATCGCTACGACTTGTCCTTCAACTTCATACCGACAGACTACGCAGACGGTGGCGGTACGGTAAAAGTCAGTGTCAACGCCAATCCGATAAGAGAAATAACCGATGAAGTACAGATTTATCAACGACCTATCTTCCGCGGCGAAAACTTCGATATAACCTCTTCCGCATTCTATGAAGTAGGCATGGGAACGGAATTATCGTATACCGTAACAAGTACATCCGTACTCAATGAACTGTCCATGTACTGCGAACAATTCGCACAATGTGGACTTCCCGTCCGGATGAACCTCATGAGACTGACGGAAATGGAAAGGGGGCGTTTGGAAGCTTCCGGCCTGTCATACAAATCCGAATACAATACCGGCAGCAATGTCGGTACGATGCGTGTGACGTTTTCAGACGGTTTAATGAAACATATCACAGCAAAAGAAGGGACTTATAACATAATATTACATGCTACCGATGTCCGCAACCGCACCAATGAGGGAGTATTATCCATATCCGCTTCCGATGCAGTGGTGCTGACCAAAGAGGTTACAGAAGGTGACATATGGACATCGAAAGCAGTCTTGCGGGGCGGTCTGATGAAAGAAACATCCGATCCCTTGATATTCCGTTACCGGATAACCGGCTCGTCCGACTGGAAGGAAGTGGAAGCTGTGTTGAACGGTAAAGAAATGACAGCTGCCATCACTGGTCTGAAAGTGGCCACCACCTATGAATATGTAGCGGTTGCCGGAGAAAAGGCATCTTCCGTGGTTTGCAAATTCACTACGGAGAAAGCCGCCCAACTTCCCAATGCCGGGTTTGAGAAGTGGCATGGTTCCAAGCCGACCTATGTATACGAATCCGGCGGAACGATGTTCTGGGATACCGGCAACCACGGTTCACAAAAAGCCGGAACGGATATAACCACCGCAGACGGTTCTGTGAAGCATGGCGGTAGCTACTCAGCCAAACTGGAATCCAAATTCGCCAGCATGTTAGGCATCGGGCAGTTTGCGGCCGGCAATGTATTTTCCGGCAAATACCTGGCTACCAATATGGATGGTGTCGTAGGTAATGGTGTACTGGGTTGGGGACGTCCGTTCGAATCTCGTCCTACAGCATTGCGCGGATATGTCCGCTACCAATCCAATACCGTGAACTACGACAACAGTTGCGAATTTATCGACAAAGGCGATCCAGATATAGGAAGCATCTTTATCGTATTGGGCAACTGGCCCGGCGAAACATACAACGGAGAGACATGGCCTGTAATAGTCAGAACCAACTATAAGACTCCGGGCAGCGCACAACTGTTCGATGTCAACAGCGAGTATATCATAGGTTATGGTGAAAAGGACTTCACATCTTCGACAGAAGGAGAAGGAATGATTGAATTCAACATTCCGGTAGAGTACCGTTATACCAACCGGAAGCCGACAGCTATCATCATCGTAGCCTCATCCAGTAAGTACGGCGATTATTTCAGTGGCGGAACAGGAAGTACGATGTGGCTCGACGACTTCGAATTAGTTTATGAATAAAAACATCTGTGAAGTGAGACAAAAAGCAATCATCATAACATTAGCCCTGGCAGCTATCGCAGGAGGTAAAATCCAAGCGCAAGAATTCAAACGCCAAATCGAACAAAGCACATTTGTTCCCAAAGGCCAGTGGATAGCAGGCAGTTCGATATCTTACTCCGAACATACCGAGGATAACTACCAGTTCCTGATTATCGACGGATTCAAATCCGACGGCTATACATTCAAAGTCAGTCCCCTGGTATGCTATGCGTTTAAAGACAATATAGCGGCCGGAGGCCGGTTTGCCTACAGCCGTTCATTGATAAAGATAGATGGCCTGACGCTGAATATCGATGATGACAATCAGTTTGACATCAACGACCTGTATCAGTTGAAACACACATATTCAGGTATGCTGATACTGCGCAACTACATCAGTTTGGGCAAAAGCAAGCGGTTTGCACTCTTTAACGAAACCCAGCTGGAATGGTCGGGCAGCCAATCCAGAGTAATAAACGGAAAGGACGAGTCGGTCACCGGAACTTTCGCCACAACCACCGGCATGAGCATCGGAGCAGCACCGGGCATTGTGGCATTCATCAACAACTATACTGCCGTAGAAGTCAGTATCGGTGTGCTTGGATTGAACTTCAGTAAAACCAAACAGACAACCAACCAGGTGTATCAAGGCGAGCATTCGTCAAGTAGCGCCAATTTCAAGATAAACCTGTTTTCCATAGGTCTGGGACTGGCCTTTTATTTATAATTAAGGATGAAGAAGTTACTTATATATATGATGTGCATCATGGTGGGTATGGGAACAGTCCGGGCACAAGAAACGCAGGAAGCGTTATCCCAAGCGCACGACTCGTTACGGGTACGGACAGTTTATGTACACGACACGATATACATTGAACGACCGGCTGTTGAAGCGGCTCAACCGGACAGTTCGGAAATTATCTATACCAAACCGGTCGGACGCTTCGACCGGGGAATTATCAATTACCGTTTTATACCCAAAAAGAAATGGGTAGGCGGACTTACGTTCTCCTATATCAATTATGACGGCGAGGACAGCCGGATGCTGTTCTCATTGATAAAAGACTTTGATTGCAACTTCCGTACAATATCCGTCAGACCATTTGTAGGTTATGCATTCAAGGACAATGTCATAGTCGGACTCAAAGCCGGGTATAACCACACCGTAGCCGACCTGGGTAACATATCGCTAAACATTGACGACGATTTGAGTTTCGACCTCAAAAACATACGCTATTCGGAAAACTCGTATAGCATCGCACTGTTCCACCGTTCGTATGTGGGACTGGACAGAGGCAAGCGCTTCGGATTCTTCAATGAAAGTTCGCTTTCCTACAACAATGGCAGCAGCACTTTCACCCGTGGCAAGGACGAAGCATTGAAACGCACGGAAACCACCATACACGAGATACATCTGGGATTGAATCCCGGTGTTGCCGTATTCATCATGGAGAATGTATGCGCCGAGATGTCATTCGGTGTTGTCGGCTTCAAGTACAGAATAGAAAAACAGAAGAACAATGAAGGTGAAACAGGCAAACGCACTGCCAGCGGCGCCGACTTCAAAATAAACTTGTTCAACATAAATATAGGAATTACACTTTGCCTGTAAGATACATGAAGAAAATAAAAACATATGCAACCGGACTGTTCCTGATATTGGCAGGGCTGCTGAGCTCCTGCATAGAGAACAATGTACCCTATCCTATTATAAAGCTCGACATCACTGCGCTCGAAGTAGAGGGGGAAACTACAGGAGCAGTTATCAGTACGGAGAACCGTACAGTGACAGTGACCCTTGCCGATACCGTAAATATGAAGAAAGTATATATCAGGAAAGTGGAAATGACGGAAGGTGCAAAAAGCATCTTACGTCCGGACACGACTTTCGACCTGACAAATCCTCAAACGGTTATCCTGTCCCTCTACCAGGATTATCCGTGGAAAATCATAGCCAAACAGCCGATTGACCGCCGTTTTGTTGTAGAAGGCCAAATCGGTGAGGCCATTTTCTATGTAAACGAAAAAGAGAGAAGAGCCATTGCCTATGTAAGCAAAGAGCAGGATTTGTCCAAAATTAAAATCAAAGAACTAAAGTTAGGACCTACCGGCTCCACCATACACGGATACGACGGCAACGCCACGGTAATGAACTTTACAGGCGGACAACCGCAAATCGTAATCGTCACTTACCGGGATATACTGGAAGACTGGACACTCAATGTGTTCGAAACAGATGCTGTCAAGATAACATCGGCAGACGGTTGGGTCAATGTAGCCTGGCTGTATGGAGAGGGGCTTGAAGGCGAAGACAACGGCTTCGAAATACGTGAGGCAACCTCTGAAGAGTGGCAGAAAGTAGATGCTTCCTATATGATAGCGACCGGTGGCAGTTTCTCGGCCCGTATTCCTCACCTGAAAGCATCGACCGCCTATGTCTGCCGTGCATATTCGGGAACTTCCATAAGTACGGAAAAGACCTTCACCACTACAGCGGCAATAGAACTGCCCAATGCTTCTTTCGATTATTGGAGCATGGATGGCAAAGTGGCAAACCCCTGGGAAGAAAATAGTACGCCATTTTGGGATACCGGCAATATAGGCGTTACCACAGCCAGTCAGAGCAATTCCACCCCCACCGATGACACCGCTGCCGGAAGCGGCAAAGCAGCCAGGCTGGAATCGAAGAATGTAATCGTGAAATTTGCTGCCGGCAACCTGTTTACGGGAAAATTCATCAAGGTGGACGGTACAAACGGTATTTTGAACTTCGGCCAGCCATTTACAGGTCGCCCGACAAAATTGAAAGGATACTACAAATATACCACCGCACCTATTACAGACTTGCCAGCCGAAGGCAGCCAGGACTATACGCGTTTCCAAAATTACAAAGGAAAGCCCGATACATGTGCCATATACATCGCTTTGGGCGATTGGACGGAACCGATAGAGATACGCACCCGCCCTACCAACAGAAAGCTGTTTGACAAAAACGACGAGCATATCATCGCCTATGCCGAAATGTACAGCGGAACAACGGTAACGGAATACAAAAAGTTCGAATTGAACCTGGACTACCGTGTTACTAACCGTGTACCTACCTACATTATCATTGTATGCTCGGCAAGTAAATATGGCGACTACTTCGTAGGGGGCAGAGGAAGCACACTTCACGTAGATGAGTTTAGTTTGGATTATGACTATTGAAAAGAATAAGAAGATATGAGAAACGGAATGCGATACATATTCATACTCTGCCTGTTCCTTGGGTTTGCAAGCTGCCAGGAAGACGTTTTGCAACCCTCGTACAAAGGCAAAGGACGGCTCGTGCTGAAAGATGTGGATATTTCGGCAGAAGCCTCAGCAGAGACTGTCACCCGTGCCACAAGCACTTTTACCGCACCGACAGCATCTGAACTGACATACAAAGTAACCGATACACAGACCGGAGAAGTGGTGTACAACCAAACAGGAGAGTTCACGTCTTTAGTATTGGATGAAGGCTTTTACAGGTTAGAAGCATCTTATGGAACGGAATACATGGGAACCGTCCCTTATTTGTATGCCGCAACAGAAGAGTTCCGGATTACAACAGCCACGGAAACAGCAAAGAGCCTTTCCGTAAAGCTATCCTGCGCAATCGTCCATCCTGCAATAGCAGATAATTTGCTTGAGCACTACGACACCTACAAAATCGAGATTTCCGATGGGACAAGCATACAAGAAATCCCTAATAACGCTGACTTTTTTGTACCGGCAGGCAAGGATTATACATTAACATTATCCGGTACGAATACTTTAAATGAAGCAAAATCGAACTCTTGGGAACTAAAAGACGTGCTTGTCGCTAATCGCTATACACTGAATTGCAATCCCGATTTGCCTTCTTTTACACTACCGGAGCAAATGGAAGGAGATGTATGGAGTACATTTATATATATTACTCCTATGACGGCAGCGAATATGAGCTCCAAACCGGAAATGACGGAAAAAGTATTGGCCAATATCGTGTACGAAGCTTCAGCGGACGGGATTAACTGGATACAAGCTATAAATGATAATGGAAAGACTGTTATAAAGGGGCTCGTTGCCAACAACCAATATACCATCCGCTCCCGCTTTGGAAGCATCATCTGTACTAATTCACAGCAAGTAACAATGGAAAGTGCAGAACAATTGGAGAATGGCAATTTTGAATCAGTCTGGAATAAAAAAGAGATAAATGGAGGTAACGGCAGTTGGAGCCGTCCATTATATTGTTATTACCTTCCAGGTTGGAACACGAGAAATGAAAGAACGACCAAAGGTGGGGAAAGTGCCACAGGCTGGGGAACAGGAGTCGGTTATGGAGTCTGGTGGCGCTGGTGTTCCGGTACTGTTCCAACAGCAGACAGCAGCAAAGACGCAAATGCTGTAGAAATTTCAACATTGGCATTCTACAACAAAAAAGTCAGTGGCACTTGGAGCAGAGATGAAGTATATACTTATACCCGGGATAACGGAACAGCATATGCAGGTTACCTTTTCACAGGCACATTCGATAAAAACACCGATACATACACATTAGGCATACAGCATGAAAGCCGTCCTACAAGCATATCGTTCGACTACAAATATTTCCCTGTCATCAACGACAAGTGCCTGGCTTATGCCAAAGTATATAATGCGGATAAAAAAGAAATTGCAAGTACCATTGAATTCAACTCATCCGGACAAGAGGAGTATACCGCGCAGACTCTCAAATTTGAATATAATAAAGAGCATATGCAAAGCAAGGCCAAATATATTACTGTCTTTTTTCAATCCGGTTACGATACCACTATCTCCAATATGCATAGAGAAAACGGTGGTTACGGTAGTTCTCCCTTTGGAGAAGACCGTGTCGTAGGTAGTGTTCTCAAAATAGACAATGTTGTCTTAAACTATGATTACGAATAATTAAACCCCAATTATAACAATGAAGAAACTTTTAGCTTTAGCAGGAATTGCGCTGATTGCGGCAGCCTGCACCAATAATGATGAACCGGCACAAGAATGCGAACAGATTAATCTCACTCTGGAAAACTCCACTGCTCCTGAAATCGAAGTAAGCACCCGCACGGTAACAGACCTTACGGAAACGGATGCGAAGGACTACAACATACAAGTCCTCCAAAACGGCAATGTGAAATTAGAGTCAACCAACTTTCTGACCTTTAAGAACACCACCTTCATCTTCCCCATAGGAAGCGGCTACACAGTTACGGCTGAAAGCTGCACGGAAGAGGTTGGACAATCCGCTAATGACGGAGTGGGACAAATGCGTTACTTCGGAACAAGCGCTCCTTTTGAAGTCAGAACCAATGAAATAAGCAATGTCAAAGTAACCTGCACTATGGCCAATGCCAAAGTAAGTATTGCCTATGACGAAGTCTTTGCACAGGTATTCAATGGTTATACCGTTGAGGTTTCTACAGAGGCGGAACCTTCACGGATCATCACCTTCGACAGTAACGGCAAATGCAACAGTATATACGATGCAGCGTTTTTTAACATCGACAGTAAAAATCCTAATCTGAAATGCACCGTTTCCGGTACATATAAAGGCAATGTGCGTACAGCAACGCAAACCATTCAGCTTGAAGCGGCAAAATGGTATAAACTGAATATAAAAACCAGCGCCAGCGGCAGAATTGACATGGGAATTTCGGTTGACGACACCGTAGAAGAAAAGCCTCAAGATGTAGAAGTAAATCCTTACTTATAAAACGCGGGATATATCCATTCTACGTTTTCAGCAACACCATCATCTGTTTGTAATATCAGAATGATGACGCAAGAGCATCCTCCAGCCATTCCACCCTGACAGCATAATTGTGTTTTTAGGGTGGCACAGTTGTGCCATTTAATAGGCACGGTTGTGCCACAAGCTTGGCACAAATATAAATACGCTTATAACTTTCTCAGTGTCAGGACTACCACCTCACTTGGTGCAAACAACCGCAGATTCTTACTGGAAGTTCCGATACCGTTTGTTATGATGACAGGTTGCCTCTCGGAATTGGTCCTTATCCCCTTCAGGAAACGCTGCCCGTAACGAGAAGGAACTACAGGAGCATACAGTCCGAACAGCGTTACCTGCCCGCCGTGCGTATGTCCTGCAAGCACAAGGTCGGCATTGGTTATGGGAACATCTTCGGCATAATCGGGAGTATGCGTCAGCAATATGACGAAGTCATCGGGAGAGAGGGAAAGCGTGGGCGACTGCCCGTTCCGTTCAAGATTGAAAGGATTGCGCACCCCGGCTATCACAATCCGCTCACCATTCCGCTTCAAAGTATCCGCTTTATGCTCCAGCAAGCGAATGCCCTGACGCTCCATTTCCTTTAGAATGTCATCGTAACAAGCCTCATAATCATTGTTTCCAAGAACGGCATAAGTGCCCAAAGGCGTTTTCACAGCTCCCAATGCCGCAATCACAGCCGGAACATACTCGCAGCCCTCATGCAGGTCGCCGCCTATCAGCAGGGCATCGACCTGCAAATCATTCAACAGGCGGGTGATGTCCTTCAGCCCTTTCTCTTTCAGCAAACTACGGTAGTGCAAATCCGAGACAAAAGCCAGCCTGCAACCGTCGAATGCGGCAGGAACATCACGGTGTGCAAACTCATACTGCCTGACGCGCTTCACATTCTTATATCCGGATGCCGGAAATCCGGATATCCGGACAGAATACTCACCGGGAAGAGGCGAGGTAAAATTACGCGCAGACCGGCACGATGAAAAGAACAGCAATACCGGAAAAGAAAAAAACAGCAGTCTCCCGAACCCTCTATAAAACAGTGCCTGAGCCATAGATTTATCTTTATTGTTTGACGCAATGAATAATTTTACCCGAATAGCAGTGCAAAGATAACAAATCCTTTCGCTATCTTTGTAGTATAACTTTCTAAAAGTACGACATGAAAGCAATAGCTACCAACTCGTTCCACGCATGGATACTTGCCGCCCGTCCCAAGACACTGACGGGAGCCGTTATTCCCGTATTGACAGGTTCTGCCCTGGCATTTGCCAATGAAGCATTCAACATCATACCGGCGCTGTTATGTGCGCTGTTTGCCTGCGGCATGCAGATTGCCGCCAATTTCATCAACGACCTTTACGATTACCTGAAAGGCAGTGACCGTGCAGACCGCCTCGGCCCCGAACGTGCCTGCGCACAAGGCTGGATTACTCCCACAGCCATGAAACGGGGGATAGCAGGTATGCTCATATTCTCCTGCCTCATAGGTTGCACACTCTTGCAGCAGTGCTGGGGACAATTGCCTCACGGCGGTTGGGAACTGATACTGCTGGGATTGCTCTGCGTAATATTCGCTTTCCTATACACCACCTTACTCTCCTACAAAGGCTGGGGTGACTTGCTCGTACTGGTTTTCTTCGGCTTTATCCCCGTAGGCGGAACTTATTACGTACAAGCCCACGTCATTACGGCCGATGTATGGGTAGCCTCGTTCATCTGCGGCCTGGTAATAGACACCTTACTGGTCGTAAACAACTACCGCGACCGGGAACAGGACGCCCTCAGCGGCAAACGTACGCTGATTGTCCGTTTCGGCGAACCTTTCGGCCGTTACCTGTATCTGGGATTAGGCGTGGCAGCCGCCTTGCTCAGCCTATGGTTTGTTTATACCGGCAAAATAGAGCCGCTTGCCTTTATCTGGGCTTCCTGCGTCTACCTCTGCCTGCATGTGCTGACCTGGCACAGAATGGCAGCCATACGAAGCGGTAAAAAACTGAACAGCATATTAGGTGAAACCTCACGTAATATGCTGTTCTTCGGCTTGTTGCTAAGCCTTGCCTTTATTCTGTAACGGTTATTTCTTTCCGTACATTCTTTCGTAGTACTTCTGATAATCGCCGCTGGTAACTTCTTCCACCCAGTCCTGATTATTCAGATACCATTCGATGGTCTTAACGATACCCACTTCAAATTTTGTTTCGGGATACCAGCCTAAGGCATCCGTTATCTTGGTGGGGTCGATGGCATAACGCTGGTCATGACCGAGGCGGTCCTTCACGAACGTTATCAGATCTTCGTTTATCCAACTGATGTCAATCTGTCCGTCAGCATCTTTCACTTGCTTTTTCAGGACTGCACGGTATTTCGGCTCCTCTTCCATGAGACGGCGGATAGTAGCGATAGTCAGTTTCACAATCTCCAGATTGGTCTTTTCGTTATGGCCGCCTACGTTATAAACCTCACCTTCCACGCCTTTGCGCACCACAAGGTCGATGGCCTTGCAGTGGTCTTCCACGTACAGCCAGTCGCGTACATTGCTGCCGTCACCGTACACCGGCAGGTTCTTGCCTTCAAGGATATTCTTTATAATCAGCGGAATCAGTTTTTCCGGGAAGTGATACGGGCCGTAGTTATTGGAACAGCGGGTAATGGTGACAGGCATTTTGTAGGTATCATGATAGGCCATCACCACCATATCGGCACTGGTCTTGGAAGCGCTGTACGGGCTATGCGGACACAGCGGGGTCTTCTCCGTGAAGAAGCCTTCCGCTCCCAGCGAACCGTAAACCTCGTCCGTAGATACCTGATGATAGCGCACTCCGTTACGCCAGGTAGGATAGCCTGACTCGTCCTTACCCGTCACCCATGCACGACGGGCGGCATCCAGCAGATTCTGAGTACCCAGAATGTTGGTCATAAGGAACAGTTGCGGATTCTCGATACTGCGGTCTACATGGCTTTCGGCTGCGAAGTTCACCACATAATCGAATTTATATTTGGCAAACAGTTCATCGGCAAGGATACGGTCGCAAATGTCGCCTTTCACGAAGAAGCAACGTTCATCATCGATGTCCTTGGCAATAGTACCTAAATTGCCCGCATAGGTCAGGGCATCCAATATTACAACTTTTATATCGTCGTGCTTTGCCAGAATATACTTTATATAATTAGCTCCGATAAAACCGGCAGCACCGGTTACAAGATAAGTCTTCATAAATTAAAAATTGAGAATTAAAAATTAAGAAATAGAGAAGTCACATGTTTCTTGTCAGCGGTACGAGTCTGCAAGTTCCATCAGATATTTGCCGTATTCGGTTTTTCCAAGCTGTTCACCGAGACGATGGAGCTGGTCTACATCTATCCAGCCTTTGCGCCATGCTATCTCCTCAATACAGCTCACACGGAACCCCTGACGGTTCTGTATGGTAGCAACGAAATTGCTTGCTTCGAGCAGGCTGTCGCAATTACCCGTATCCAACCAGGCGAATCCACGTCCGAAGAGTTCCACTTTCAGCGTTCCTTCTTCCAGATAAAGACGGTTGAGGTCGGTTATTTCATATTCACCGCGGGCAGAAGGCTTCAAGGCTGCGGCCTTTTCCGTTACAGTAGAATCGTAGAAGTACAAACCGGGAACCGCATAATTACTCTTGGGCTGTGCCGGTTTCTCTTCCAGAGAAATGGCCTTGCCGTCGGCATCGAACTCTACCACGCCGTATGCACGCGGGTCTTTTACATAATAACCGAAGATACATGCACCCTTCTCGATAGAAGCGGCACGCTTCAACATGGCGGAAAAGCCCTGACCATAGAACATATTATCGCCCAAAATAAGGCATCCCGGCTCACCGTTCAGAAATTCCGCTCCAAGCACGAAAGCCTGTGCCAGTCCGTTGGGCTTTTCCTGTATCTTATAAGAAAAAGACATACCAAGCTCCTCGCCTGTTCCTAACAAATCGCGAAACATGGGTAGGTCGCGCGGAGTGGAGATAATCAGCACTTCACGTATTCCCGCCAGCATCAATGTGGAAAGGGGGTAGTAAATCATGGGTTTGTCGTAGACCGGCATAATCTGCTTGGAGATAGCCTTTGACAATGGATAGAGACGAGTGGCGCTGCCACCTGCAAGAATAATTCCTTTCATATTTCAGTTCTTTATTGGATTGACTTCAAATGTAGAATAAAATAAGAAGGAGGACAATGCCCCACGGCTCTCGTTGCTATTCAAGGCACAAAGTTCTGAAAAAGTTCTGACATGACAAAATAATAAAGTCAAAATCAGCCGGCAAGCTCTATGACTTCAAGGTCTTTGAACACGCCGTTATCCACAACGAAACGCACCATGGTACGCACTTTATGAAAGCCGTAAATGCCCGCTGCGCCGGGGTTTATATGAAGCATGCCCAGTGTCTTGTCGAACTTCACCTTCAATATATGCGAATGACCGCTGATGAACAGCTTGGGCGGATGCACCAGGATGCTTCCCTGTATGGACGGATCGTATTTGCCGGGATAGCCGCCGATGTGTTTCATCAGCACCTCGGCGCCGTCTACCGTAAAGCGGAGCACCTGCGGATAGAGCCGGCGCAGATCCTGCCCGTCTATGTTGCCGTACACCGCACGGAACGGACGGAAAGCCGCCAGCTTCTGTGCCACTTCCAACGTACCGATGTCACCTGCATGCCATATTTCATCGCACGGCTCGAAGTACTGCAAATACTTCTCATCCCAATACCCATGCGTATCCGACAGTAAACCAACTTTTGTCATTTTTCATTTGTTTATATGTGCAAAGGTAGCTATATTTGGAAAATAAACCTAATCTTATTTATGGAGAGCAGATATTTCAAGCGCGACATCAGTTGGCTGTCATTCAACTACCGGGTATTGCTGGAAGCCGAAGACGATACACTGCCGCTGTACGAGCGCATCAACTTTATATCCATATACTCGTCCAACCTGGAAGAGTTCTACAAAATACGTGTAGCCGACCATAAGGCCATTGCCACCGGCGCCGCACACAGCGATGAAGAGAGCGTGCAGTCCGCCATGCAACTGGTGTCCGAAATCAACGAAGAGGTGAACCGCCAACTGGAAGAGCGTATCCGCATCTACGAACAGAAAATACTGCCTGCCCTGCGGCAACAGCACATCATCTTCTACCAGAGCCGCAACGTAGAGCCTTTTCATAAAGAATTCCTGCGGAGCTTCTTCCGGGAAGAAATCTTTCCGTATCTCTCTCCCGTACCCGTCAGCAAGGACAAGGTAATATCGTTCCTGCGCGACAACCGCCTGTACCTTGCCATACGACTGTATCCGAAAGGAGACAAGGGCACAGAGGGACAAGCAAACAAAGGAAGAACTCCCCAATACTTCGTGATGAAGCTGCCCTACAGCAAGGTGCCCCGCTTCATCGAGCTGCCCAAGCACGGGAAGAACTACTACCTGATGTTCATCGAGGACATCATCAAAGCCAATATCGACACGATATTCCCCGGCTACGATGTGGACAGCAGCTACTGCATTAAGATTTCGCGGGATGCAGACATACTGATAGACGAGTCCGCCAACACATCCGAAATTATAGAGCAGGTGAAAAGCAAAGTGAAAAAACGCAAGATAGGAGCCGTCTGCCGTTTTGTATACGACCGCGCCATGCCCGACGATTTTCTGGACTTCCTTGTAGATGCCTTCCGCATCAACCGCCAGGAACTGGTTCCGGGCGACAAACACCTCAATATGGAAGACCTGCGGCATCTGCCCAATCCGAACAATGCCGTGCGCCCCATCCGCAAGCCTCAGCCCATGAAGCTGACCTGCCTGGACGAGCGGGAGTCCATCTTCCGGTATGTGGAGAAAAAAGACCTGCTGTTGCACTACCCGTACCACTCTTTCGAGCACTTCATCCATTTCCTGTACGAAGCCGTACACGAACCCACCGTGCGCGAAATCATGGTAACCCAATACCGCGTTGCGGAAAACTCCGCAGTTATCAACACCCTGATAGCCGCCGCACAGAACGGCAAGAAAGTAACCGTTTTCGTAGAGCTGAAAGCCCGTTTCGACGAGGAGAACAACCTTGCCACCGCCGAGATGATGAAAGCCGCCGGTATCAATATCCTGTTCAGCCTGCCCGGACTGAAGGTACATGCCAAAGTAGCCCTTGTGCTGCGCCGCGACAGACAAGGTCACAAACTGCCCAGCTATGCCTACATCAGCACCGGAAACTTCAACGAAAAGACCGCCACGCTCTATGCCGACTCCGGTCTGTTCACCTGCAACCCCATACTCGTAAACGACCTGCACAACCTGTTCCGCACTTTTCAGGGCAAGGAAAATCCCGTGTTCCACCGCCTGCTGGTGGCACGCTTCAACCTGATTCCCGAACTGAACCGCCTCATCGACCATGAAATAGAACTGGCGAAAAGCGGAAAACAAGGAAGGATTATACTCAAAATGAACGCCCTGCAAGACCCCGCCATGATAGACCGCCTGTACGAAGCCTCGCAGGCCGGAGTCAGGATAGACCTTATTGTACGGGGTATCTGCTGCCTCATTCCCGGACGGAAGTACAGCCGTAACATCCGTGTAACACGTATTGTGGATACATTTCTGGAACATGCCCGCGTGTGGTACTTCGGCAACGGCGGGAAGCCGAAACTTTTCCTCGGTTCGCCGGACTGGATGCGCCGGAACCTGTATCGCCGCATAGAGGCTGTAACCCCAATTCTGGACCCGGATTTGAAACGGGAACTGTCGGACATGCTTTCCATCCAGCTCTCGGACAAGCGCAAAGCCTGCTTTGTGGACGACCACCTGCGTAACCGCTGGAAATCAGCCCGTCCGCAAAAGGAGAAAGTACGGGCGCAATATACTTTCTACGAATACCTGAAAAGCGGAGAACTGAGAGTGGAAAGCTGAGAGAGAAGTTTGTAACATTTCTGTAACATATATGACATTTCCCTGCAACACGAAACACGTTCCTTTGCAACCGGAAATAAAATACATGTTATGGAAACTATCTACTTATGCATTGTCATCTTTCTGTTCGTCCTCGCGGTCTTCGACCTCGTCGTGGGTGTCAGTAATGATGCGGTTAACTTTCTACAATCTGCTGTCGGAGCCAAAGCAGCATCTTTCAAGACGATACTGTTTATAGCAGGTATCGGTGTATTCATCGGCGCTGCCCTCTCCAACGGCATGATGGACATCGCCCGTCACGGTATCTACCAGCCGGAGCATTTTTATTTTGCGGAAATCATGTGCATCCTGTTGGCAGTGATGCTGACAGACGTGGTACTGCTGGATGTATTCAACACCATGGGAATGCCGACGTCCACCACCGTATCCATGGTCTTTGAGCTGCTGGGCGGAACCTTTGCCCTCGCCCTCATCAAAGTGTACGGCAGCGATACGCTCGGGTTGGGCGATCTTATCAACACAGACAAGGCATTGTCCGTTATCATGGCGATATTCGTATCCGTAGCCATCGCCTTCTTCTTCGGTATGCTGGTGCAATGGCTGGCACGTATCGTCTTCACCTTCAACTACACCAAAAAGATGAAGTACAGCATCGGTATCTTCGGCGGTATCGCAGCTACTTCCATCATCTACTTCATGCTGATAAAAGGTTTGAAGGACAGTTCTTTCATGACTCCCGAAAACAAGCACTGGATACAGGAGAACACTGCTATGCTCATCGGCTGCTTCTTCGTGTTCTTCACCATATTGATGCAGGTGCTGCACTGGTGCAAGGTAAACGTATTCAAGATAGTGGTTCTTCTGGGTACCTTCGCCCTCGCCCTCGCCTTTGCCGGCAACGACTTGGTGAACTTCATAGGTGTGCCCCTTGCCGGTTACTCCTCTTTCATCGACTATACGACCAACGGCACTGCCGCAGGTCCCGACGGCTTCCTGATGACCTCACTGCTCGGCCCTGCCAAAACGCCGTGGTACTTCCTTATCGGTGCGGGCGTCATCATGGTATATGCGCTGTGCACATCCAAGAAAGCACACAATGTAATCAAGACTTCCGTCGACCTCTCCCGCCAGGACGAAGGTGAAGAGAGCTTCGGCAGCACTCCCATAGCACGTACACTGGTACGTTTCAGTATGACGATAGCCAACGGACTTTCCAAAGTGATGCCCGAAAGCGGCAAACGCTGGATTGAGACCCGTTTCCAAAAGGACGAAGCCATCATTGCCGACGGTGCGGCGTTCGACTTGGTACGTGCCTCCATCAATCTGGTACTTGCCGGCCTGCTCATTGCCCTGGGTACTTCATTGAAACTCCCGCTCTCCACCACTTACGTTACTTTCATGGTGGCTATGGGTACCTCCCTTGCCGACCGCGCCTGGGGACGTGACTCCGCCGTGTTCCGTATCACCGGCGTACTGAGCGTTATCGGTGGCTGGTTCATCACTGCCGGAGCGGCATTTACCATCTGTTTCTTCGTTACCTTCGTAATTCATTTCGGCGGTACAATCGCTATCATCGCCCTTATCGGTCTGGCAGTATTCATGCTGATACGCAGCCAGGTAATGTACAAGAAGCGCAAAGAGAAGGAAAAAGGAAACGCTACCATCAAGCAACTGATGCAGAGCACGGACAACATGGAGATTCTGGAATTGCTGCGCAAGCACACCCGTGAGGAATTGGGCAAAATACTGGAATTTACGGAAGATAACTTCGAACGCACCGTTACCGCTTTCCTTCACGAAAACCTGCGCGGACTGCGCCGGGCAATGGGTTCCGTGAAGTTCGAGAAACAACTGATTAAACAGATGAAACGTACCGGTACGCTTGCCATGTGCCGCCTGGACAACAATACGGTGCTCGAAAAAGGACTTTACTACTACCAGGGCAATGACTTTGCCAGCGAACTGGTATATAGTGTGGGACGTCTTTGCGAACCGTGTCTGGAGCATATCGACAATAACTTCAAACCGCTCGACACCATCCAGAAAGGCGAGTTTGCCGATGTAACGGAAGACATCGTTTACCTGCTGCAGGTGTGCCGCCACAAGCTGGAGAACAACAACTACAATAACTTCGAGGAAGATATACACAAAGCCAACGACCTGAACGGCCAGCTCGCCCACCTGAAACGCGAAGAGTTACAGCGCATTCAAAGCCAGTCCGGCAGCATTAAGGTAAGCATGGTGTATCTGACGATGATACAGGAAGCACAGAATATTGTGACCTACTCCATCAACCTGATGAAGGTGAGCCGAAAATTCCAGGCGGAAGAGTAAGGACATTCCTTTATCAACCGAAAGTCAAGCGATATACATTTTGCTAAGAGGTTGTCAAAACTAAAATGAGCCTCTGAAAAGTTACAGATTGTAATTATAACCTTTAAAAGAAGGTGTGTCGTAATGCACGATGCACCTTCTTTCTTGTTTATCACCGATATAAATCGGTTTATTTTCTTCAAGCTGCGATAATTCGAAGATTTCTTTGATTTATGTGTCTCCAGCATCTAAATAAAGCGACAGTAAGCTCATAAAACCATCCTATCAGCCAGTTCATACCTTCTTTTGTCAGTTTTGCACACATCTTTTTTATATTGAAGGCAATGGCTAGGAAGGCAAA
>ENA-UERT01000021-UERT01000021.1-human-gut-metagenome-genome-assembly--contig:-NODE-21-length-113822-cov-11.246086_pt1 | contig 113822 bp, 122 predicted proteins | sample MGYA00242996_ERZ507997 | MGnify/ENA primary metagenome ERZ507997 (study PRJEB26167, sample SAMN06115458) | human gut metagenome | host: Homo sapiens | place: China:Neimenggu | collected 2014-11-07... | reverse complement strand
AGCCGGGCTTAAAAGGCTTGGCGCTTGGCACGCTCAAGTCCGTGACGGAGAACCGATAGTGCTGAGAGAGCCCCTCGTGCGCGGAGCCGTTGATCCTGCGCACGTGCTTCTCGACGGTTTTGAGCGCGAGCCCGAAGTCTTCTCGTGGGCAGATAGTCACGCTCACGGTTTCGGGCAGGCCGTCGCCGATGATGCTTGCGAGAAAGGGGATGATCTGCGTCGAGAGCACTGAATCCAACTTTCCCGCAAAGCGCATATCGAAAATCGGCTGCGCGCTACTCACCAGACGGTTCCTCTGAGGCGGAGAGGTCAGCCGGAGCGCTTCGAGCCATTGCGATCTCGTCCGGGATGTCCTCAATCACGGGTTCTGCTGCAGGTTCAGGCGCGGGGATCTCTGCGGGCTTCTCGGGCTCAGTCTGCTTGAGCTTGGCCTTCATACCGGAGACGCCTCGCTTTTGATTCTCTGCAGGTGCGCTTTCGGCTTCGAACCACTCGTCCTTTGTGGACATTCCATCGCGCAGCGAGACGTAGATAGCGCGGAGGTTGATAACCTGCGCCGGCAGGATGGTGTCGATTCGGCGCTGAATGCGCTTCTCGATCTGAGCTTTCGTAACCCCGAAGGCGGCGAAGGCTTCGAGGAGCTTCCCGATGGCTTCTGGCGACAGATCGACATTTGCTTTCATGGTGGCGGCGCACTGCTGAAGTGCCGCGTCAACCACGTCGCCGGGGATGACGGAAAGGATGCAGGAGCGAAGTCTGCGCGCGCCCTGATTCGCGACGAGTTCGTAGATGTCGCGGCCGTCTTTCAGTTCGTAGGAACCGCGCTTCGTGTCGCGTCGTAGAGCAACTTGGAACTGAATCTCGCGGCGCGTGTTGGTCTCAACGTCCCAGGCATAGGCGGCCACGGTCGAAACGCCGTTTTTCTGGCTCAACTCTCTGAGGCCGTATTGGATGTTGCCCCACCCCTGCGCGAGGGCTTCGGCGAGGCGAATCGTCGGGCCCGTGACGGAAGTGCCGCCACGGGAGAAAGCGTAGGTCGAGCTCTCAGCCAACGTCGGGCGGGTGCAGGCGTTGAGGATTCGATCCATTGCGCGCACCGGGTCTCTGGGATTCATGCGGGCGACGAGTAAGGCGGCTTGCACTTCGGCCACGGCACGGGCGGCGTCGCTTGCGGCGAGCGGGTTATCCGCCTGCGGGATGGCGGAAGCGGTAGCGGCCGCGCCGCTGAAGGGGTTGACGGTTTGCGTGGCCGCAGTGTTCTGGCGGTCGATGATTTGCGTGGTCATTTAAGCAGCCTCCTTCGGCTGATAGATTCGGAAAGTGCGGACGGGAGCGCCTGCCTTCATACACTCCTCATAGGCGTCCGGGAAAGTGGTCTTGAGCTTGGTTGAATCGATGGTCTTGCGAGACGACGGGAGAGACCAAGAGGCGAGCGTTTTGCCTTCGTTCTTGAGGGATACGGCATCGCCCATGAAGTCCATGAGCTTTGCTTTGAGGTCCGCTTCCTGTTCCTTCAGTGCGGCCATGTCCTTCTGGACGCGGCAGAGAGAGGCGAAAGCCTGCATGGCCGCGCCGTCGGCCTGAACGGTCTTCTTCGCCACGGCATCTCGCCACTTGCGCTGCATATCGTCGATCGTCTTGGCTTCTGGCGGAGTTTGGGTTTCGACCAAGTGCCAGAACTCTTTCTCGCGCTCGATGATTGTCGCTTGAAGCTCTGCGTCGGCCTCGACCTCATAGATGCGAAAGTCTCGGCCGGAGATCAGAACGGCGACGTCGCAGCCGAGAGCGCCAGTAACAGCGAGATAGTGCTGCACCTGCGTGAGGTAGTAGTCAGGGATCTCATCGGTACCCTGCGCTCCCCAACCCTCTGAAGAGGAAGTGGTCTTGATCTCCAGGAGACGACCGTCTTCGCGGACGCCGTCCACGTTGGCGATCATGAAGGGGTGCTCCTTCGAGACGTACATGACCTCGGGCTTCGTCACGATATGGCCGGTGGCGTCGGCATAGGCCTGACGGATGACGGGCTCGAGCATGGTGCCCCAGTAGATCGCCGGAGTTGCGACCTTCTCTTCACCGCGGCCGGTTTTGTCTTCCCAGAGCGCATAGGGAGATGTCCAAGGAGATAGTCCGAGAATCGCCGCGACGTCGGATCCGCCGATGCCGCGACGACGGGAGGCAAGCCATTCAGTCCTGGTCGGAGGAACTGGTTGAGTGATGTAGGTTGTCATTTGAACCACCTTGAAAAAAGAAACTTCAGGAAAGCAAAAAGCCCACCGGGTTCGGCGGGCCTTCTGGCTTTCATTCGTTTGAGCTGTTCGGCCTCGATGCGTCTCTGCTTGCGAGAGATCTGAGAGGCGTGCGTTCGGTGCGGATGCCTGGGGATCATGCCGCTGTCTCCTCGGATTCGCCTCGGTTGTAGTCCCAATCAAGGATGTCATTCGTGAGGTCGCAGAGGCGCGAAACGGTCGTGTCGTCGTAGCGCTCCCAATCGCCACCGAAGTAGGCGCGGAGCTTGCGATCCGCGTCGATGTCGGTGCACCAGTGCGGCGCGGGAATCTCTTCAGCGAGTTCGGAGCTGAGGTCGAGCATCCAGTCGGGATCGTCGTCCGTGGGCGTCATGCAGGCGTCCCAAGGGTCGTAGCCGATGTTCATTTTTCGACCTCCATGTATCCGAGGTTGCGTTGCGACTCGAGCGCTACGGACTTGCAAAACGCTGCGAGCGTCTCGATGCAGTCGGATTCCTTTCGCGGGTCGATTTCAAGGCACGCGCCTAAGGCGACAACGTGCACCAGGCTCAGATCATCGCCGAGTCGCCTTTCGATCTCTCTTGAAACTTCCTTCCAATCCATGTATAGGCAGGGGTCTCCTAAACTGCCGTAAAGCAACTTGTTCCGCAAGTCCGAAACAAGCTCGCGGGCCGTTTCTGTATCGGTAAGCATGTGTGCTCCTTAGCGCGCAGCGCAGTAGGCGATGAATCGCCAAAAAAGTTCATTGAGCCCGAAGAGGATGACCGCACTGACGATGCCGATCGGGATTGCGGCAAGCTGCGCGCGGCGCTCGGCGTTCAGTTCGATGCGGCTGAAGCCTTTCGCGGGTCGCCCGGTAAGGGCGTCCAGTACAAACTCTGAAAACTTGTTCATTTGCGGCCCCGAATCATGTTTGCAAGAGCGGCTCCGGCGGCGAAGTGAAACCCCGCTTTGTCCTCAATGTCTTCGTCGATTTCTAGTCGCTGGACGTGGTATTCGCACATAAATGTGTTGAGCGCCTCGTCCGACATGGAGTTAAAGACAAAGATCACGCTCCGGAATCCGTTTCGTGCATCCCACATCCGGGCGCTGGTGAACTGCCGGAAGTCCACGAGGGTTTTGTAGGTTCTCATGTCGTGCTCAAAGAAAAGCCCCCAGCGCGCGAAACGCTGAGGGCGTGAAAAGTGGTAGGTCAGGTTCAAGCCGTCTCCCGGAGACGTGCCTTGCATAGGGGCGCGGCATTCTTGGAATAAATGCCGGGGAAGCGGCCTGAAGCTGGGCTCTCATAGGAGAGCATGAAAAAGCCCCCGCACCTTTCGATGCGAGGGCCTGATTGTTCGTGTCAGCGATTAGTGCCGATGCTTCGGGGGAAGACCGCGAAGTAGGTAGAAGCCAAAGGCGGCTAAGACGCAACCGCCTACGATATAAACAATCCATGCGGCAGACATAGTTAGCGCTCCAGATAGTAAGTAAGGGCGAGAGACACCCCGATGAAGGCGATTCCGCAGACCGCCCCAACGACGTTCCCCTGGAAAATCCCGACAGCCAGACCAGCTACGCCTAATTTCTCCAAGGCGTCGGCTACGCGTTTGATCATAGCCCGTTTTTGATTGTCAGTAAGTGTCACGTCGTGTCCTCGTGTGTCTCTTCAATCCATTATACGAAAAGTCAACCTCAGACCACTCTTGCGAACAGGCTGAAGTTGGAATCTCCCTCTGGGGTAAGCTGAACTTGTCGCGGCTCTCACATTGCGACATTGTTCAACTACCTCAGAGGAGAAAACATGAGTGTTTATGACGTGCTTGCTCAAGCGATTGAGGAGCGCCGGGTGGTGACATTCACATACGATGGATTCCTGCGCGTCGTTGAGCCTTTCTTGCTCGGCACCACCACCGCAGGGCGTTCCGCGCTGCGCGCTTACCAAACAGCAGGCGGTAGCAGGTCAGGCACAGTGCCCGGGTGGCATCTGTTCTCGCTTGGCAAAATCGTCGGCCTAGCCACGTGCCAAAAGCGATTCTCCGGCGTGTGAGATGGGTACAACCCCTCTGATAAAGGTATGCAAGCCATCGGCGCTCATATTTAGCCTGAGCGCCGCAGTCGCACGGCCCCGGCGGAAGCGCGGGGTCGTTGTGGACTGCACAATCGCTGTCGTGTTGAATCATGGTGTTCTCCATTCAGATTCAAGTCTCCTCCCGGAGAAGCCTTAAATCACTCTCTCGCTCCGAGAAGAGGCTTGAATATGAGGTCTCCTTCGGTGCGAAGATATGAACGTCGGACTCCCATTCGACATTCCGTATCAACGCACCGAAGGAGAATTAAAGATGAGATCTGAAAAATGGGGAATTGTTTCAGTGTTGGATTTCGTTCATACCGAACGAACCCTTAGTGCCGAAGAATTTCGGGCTGCATCTCACGGCGAATTCATAAAGATAGAAGTCCACAGACTTCCTATCACTATGAAAGTTTCAAAGACCATGCGTAAGACGGCGGTTATTCAACGTTGGTCTGATAGCGAAAAAGTAAAGAAATTGGCAAGAGAAGAAGCCTCCAAAATCCAAAACGCCTTTATCAAAGCAATCGAACCTGCGTCAATGTTTTTTGCCTCGGGATATGAATGCGGATTCCCTGCTCACGATGGCGGTGTTTGGTTAATTCCAAGAGCAGCGTCTACGCTACGAACAGTTAACTTAGCAATGGCACATGCAGAGGCCTCGTTGGAGCCCTGGGCCGACGATCCAGCAAGAGTCATATCCCAAGCCTTTTCAATAGAAGACTTTGATATTTCTAAGGAAGCTGCGATTAGGCTGTTGGCTTCAACTTACTTAACGTGGCAAATCGATCTTTTCGCGGTGATCCCGAAAAGTGAGACTGTTGCTAGGCGCGCCGAAATTCTCGGATTGTCACCAAATGATCCTTTTGTAGGGAAAATGATCGCTTTTTCGAAACTAGCGAACGAGCTCGCGAAAGAGGCTAACGAACGTGGGTTTTAGTTCAATTAGGCCCATCTCAGACTGTTCTAACGAATGGGCTGAGATTGGCCTCCCCGTCCGGGTGCTGAGGGCTTCGGAAAGCAGGCTCAGCACCAGGTCGGGGGCGTGTCTGGAAGGATCGACCCAACGCCCGTTTTCGGCGTCTTCTGCTAGGTAGGCTGCACTGCCTCGATTCCATCCGGCTCCGGCTCTTCACCGTCGCTTGCCCCACCCGGCTTCCGGCCGGAGGGGGGATGTTTCGGCAAATAGGGATGCCGATAGATGTAACTATAGACATTGCTATCATCTATGTCAATAGGTATAGCTATGTGTGTAGGCATAAAAAAGCCCATCTAGGAGACGGGCTGAAGGTAGGTGATTCAAACTATCGTCTTCGGCGATAGGAGCGACGGTGTTCAACCATAACGCCAATGACGGAAAGTCTTTCCGTGCGCGAGTTGTATATCGGATAGTCCTCATTAAGTGGGATCAATTCGAAGATTTCATTTCCATACTCGTCATACCCGCGGGGACGATATTTTTTGAAGGTTGTTTCCATGTCGTCCGAGAGCTTACTGCCCCTTGTTGCAATTACAAAATCACCAGGCATTGGATGAATAGTGGGATCAACAACGATGATGTCTCCCTCTTGGAAATCTGGTTCCATCGAACTCCCAATAACCTTGAGGGCGTAACAATCATCGGGCAGGTCCATGTCAACCCAAATGAAATCCCCGCTTTCGATTGCTGCCTGCCTGGCAGCAATTTGCCCTGTTGATGTGGGATCTCCTGCCTGTACATAGGAAAGGATGGGAATCCTTTTCATCCTCCCACGAATAGGCTCAACATTGCTCTGGTTAGCGGGTGGCTGGTCGTTTGATACAAGAGGCTCTCCTACGCCGTTAACGATCCAGTTCTGATTGAGAGGCAATTTGGAGCAAATAGCGAGAGCCGGAGCGGACTTCATATTTTTCGTCTTGCCCGACACCCAACTTGCCACAGAGGGCTGCTTGATGCCCGCCAACGTGGCTAGCTCCGATTGCGAGATATTGAAGTGCTGAAGCACCCAAGAGATTCTTTCTGAAAGCGTTGTCATGATAGACAAGCCTATCGGTTCGCGTGAATGGAATGTCTATTACTTGTGATATAGTTGCTTCTATCGCTATCTATAAATGTAAAGAGACACCTATGACAAAACAGGGCAATCTGCGTGCAACTGCGATCGCTCGCGATCTCGTTCGCGAGGTCGGTAGTCAAAGGAAGACCGCCGAGCTTGTGGGTGTGAAACAGCCGTCAGTATTCGCATGGACAAAAAACGGTCTCACAGCGACTCGTGAAAACGATCTTCGATTCCGCTTTCCAGAACTTCGGGTCTGGAAACGTTATCCGCCGCTTACCTCTGCTGAGGCCAACTGATGTTCATTCGTCCAGAACTCCGCAAGGGCGATATCGATGTTCGCGTGAAGGCTCCCAAGGATCTTGTCGATAAAGTCGACCTGATCTCTCTTGCGCTTGGCCTGACGCGGCAGGACATTGTGCTTGTCGCTCTGGATGCGTACCTTAATGAAACACTGGCAATAGCAAGAGTACTGAATCAAGTCGAGGCATCGCAACGGAATTCAAACGGCGTCGTAACGGCAGGAGATGCGCGATGAGCTACGCCGCAGAGAGATGGGCCCGGGCACAGGCGCTGCGGTTTTCCGGAGAGCCTGAAGCCCTCGCCTTGCTGAAAGAAATTGCTTGTTGGTACTTAGAAAAAACGGGCGCTTGCGAGAAGACGCAAGGCGAACTCGCGAAACTGATGGGCTACAAAAAAGCAGATACCGTAGGGCGGTACGTGAAGAAGCTCGTTCAGATGGGCTACGTCACCTTTGAGCGCACACATGGGCCTACTGGGAACATCACCGGGAGCGTTTTCCGCCTTGTTGGATTCGTAGCAAGTGAATGGCCGGAAAAACGACAGGGAATGAAATCGCTTTTGCCCGCAGATACCACTCCTAATTGTGGGGGTGCTCCATATCAAGGGGTACCCCGTATCGCGGGGGACCCCCATGATAAGGAGGAGGGGTATCCCGTAACGGGGGGGAGGGTACCCCGTATCGCGGGGGAGGGTACCCCGCAACACGGGATTCATATACAGGGTAATACAGGGAATACAGGTAATAACAGTAATTCTATAGGCGCGTCCGCTTCGCAGACGCTTCCGGACGTTCCTTTCGACGATGTCCTCTTCGATGAAGCTCGCTCGATGGGTTCAGAACCCAATGTCGAGATCACCATCGAAGCACCTGCGCCTGCTCCCCAAAAGCGCAAGGCCGCTCCTCGACGCAGGCCCGCCACTCCATGCCCGTTCGACGCCGATGCCTCTATCCCCGATGAGTACAAGGCCATCGCTGAAAAGGTCGGCATTGGGAACCCTCAGCGGGTCTTCTCAACGTTCGTCAATCACGCCCTTGCTCACGACAGAAGACTTGTCATCTGGCCCGCCGGTTTCCGAACGTGGTGCTCAAACGAACTCAAGTGGCACCCCGACCAAAAGCCAAAGCCGAAACCTCTCCACCAAAGAATTGCTGACGATTACAACTGGTGAACCCCATGCCTGAACTTCAAAAAGCTTTCTCAAAGCAAGCCCTGCAGCCGATATTCACGCAGATTGAAGCCGTGCGTGTTGCAAACCCGCCTCCACGAGCTCTCCCCAAAAAGTCCGAGCGCGAGCTAAAGGCGGACGAACTCAGTTCGTGCTTCAGCGAACTTCACGTCTCTCTGTCCCGCTGCCTCTCGTGGCTTCGGCAGCCGACCGCAGAAACCTTCTCGAACTTTCAGCTCGACGCGGCCGAAAAGGATCAGGCCAAGGCGCTCGCCATCTCGAAGCGCTTCTCCGAACGCCTCATGACGCGCTTCCTTGATGAGTCTCACCCCGAGGCCGGAATCCTTTTCCTTGGGTTCACAGGAACCGGCAAAACGCACCTCGCTAAGGCCATCCTCACCGACCTCGCGGCGCGCAAGGCACCCGGATTCTTCATCCCGGCGTCGGAATACTTCGACCTTTACACGCCAGCCTACGCTGCGAAGCTCGATCAGCCGCTCTGGAAAATCCGCCAGTGGCTCGCCTCGACCTCCTGCCTCGTCATCGACGAGGTGGGTACAAGCGCTTGGACCGACGCCCGCAAAGATCGACTGCAGCAGATCATCGACCTGCGTACTGCGAACCGACTCCCCACCATCGTCACGACAAACCTCGTCGCCGCTGACTTCGATGCCGCAGGCGCTGAGCGTATCGCCTCGCGCTTCAATCAGGTTCTTTACCCCATCAAATGCACTTGGTCGGACTTCCGCAAGCGCTCTGCCCTCAAAAACCTCAAGCCCGAGGAGGTGTTCTGATGGAACCCTCTACCGGAATCCACAAACGCTTCATCCACGCCTTCTCACGGTGGATCAGCCGGACGACCTTCATCATGAGGGAGCGACATGAGTGAGTGTCTTCGCTGCCGCAACTGCGCACCGCTCGAGCCGCTGCCGAAAGGCGATCCGCTTCGCCTCCACAGAGGCCAGTGGGGGATGCTCGCCAGAGGCCTCGTCTACTGCTCTCTCCCCGGGGAGATCAGCGGATACAAGCGATTTCGCTCCGTCGAGTCCGTGGACTACTGCGAGCACTTCGAGCCCGAGCCCGATGCCGACCGCATAGCACGCCGCTTTGAAACCGTCCGAATCCTCCGCGCCGCTTTCGACCAATGGCGCAAAGAACTTCAATCAAAGGCCAAAACGAAATGACGCTCAAGAAAGTCACCCGTCTCATGTCCATCGATCCGCCTTCCAAGGAACACACGCCGAAGCGCCCGCCTTTCACTTTCACTGAGGTGGACATCGACGACATCTCCACCTATCCGCCTGAAGGTGCCGCGCTCTTCTTCGTCCTAAAAGAAGGAGCCTGGGATCGCTTCTACGGCGAACGACGCGGTTTTACGATCTTCGCTGACCTCTATGGGCTGACGTTCAAACTCGATCAGATCAAAGCATGGAGCCCAGCCGGCTTTACGAAGTATGAAGAACGCACTCGAGAGGAGAAGAAAGTCCGTGGTTAAGCTCAACATTCCCGGTACGCCTCAGGGCAAGGCACGTCCGCGCTTCTCTCGCACCGGCCACGCCTATACGCCCGATGAAACCCGTCGCTACGAGGCCCGTGTAGCCGTTCTTGGCAAGTACGCGATGTGCAACCGAGACATCATGCGCGGGGCAGTCAAGATTTCTATCCTCGCTGCTTTCCCTGTGCCTGCTTCGTACTCGCAGAAACGCCGCGCAGCATGCCTGCAGGGCTGCGAACGACCTGCCAAGAAGCCGGATATGGACAACATCATCAAAATCATCTGCGATGGACTCAACGGCATCGCGTGGAAGGATGACGCTCAAGTCGTTGAGGTCTCTGCTGCCAAAACGTACGCAGAGTTCCCATCCGTCACCGTCTACATCGAGGAGCTTTCATGATCGATCCGATATTCTCCAAACGCTTGCAAAACTGGAGTCGGTGCATTCGAGCTCGCAGGAAATCATTACCTTCGCCGACAGCTCAGGTATTAAACGAACTCCGCCTGAAGTATGGCCCTCCAGCTATTGAGGAGTACCGGAACGAACCTCCAATCTCGAGTGCTGATATGGCTGATGCGGAAAAGCTATCTGCTGCCTATGGGGGACCCTGGCTAACTCCACAGGAAAAGCGCGTGCTTCAAATGGTCTATGGAGAAGGGAGGCACGTCGGTTTGTGCGCTAGGGAACTCCGCGTGACGTATCGCGGTTTCTTGCGTGCATTTGATGGCGTGTGTCAGAAGTTCCAGAGAATCATCAAAACGTACTTTGACAACGATGGTTGAGGTATGTATACTGAACATACAATTTTTAGCCGACTTCCATTGCGATTTCGAGAGTTTTGCCACGGGGCAGCCTTTTTGCACCCGAAAGAAACGTAAGCCCAGTCAGAGATGACCGGGCTTTTTTGATGCCGGAATAAGTAGCGTCGAAATACATAACATTTGCAAAAATGCTAACCTCATGGTAGAATATTCACGTGTTCAACCAATAGAGGAGATCATGAAGCAAAGTGAATTTCTTCGGTGGCTTAAGTCGAGAGGCGTTGAGGTCACCCACGGAACCAGACACCTTCGCCTGAGAGTCCCGGGGAACCCAAAAACGCAAACCATGCCTCGACACCCCGGCGCAGAGATGAATGAAAGTATCCGCAAGGACATCATTCGCGATCTTGGCCTGAAGGAAGTCTCTAAGAAATAAAACACACCCCCGCCTTAGCCGGCGGGGCTTGCTGCATGATCGTATGTCTGACAAATGTCAAATTTCGATTTTCCATGCCGCTTTGAAAAGCTTAAGGACGGCACTGAGATTGTTCGTTGCCGGGATCTGCCCGAACTTCTGTCATATTCCGTGGATGGCGAGCCTCTTGAAAATTGGGCCCGTTATGCCGTCGAGGATTGTGTTGAGTTCCGTATTAAAGATGGAGAACTTATTCCGGAGGCGTCACCTGCGCTTCCCGGTGAATATGTTGTTCATCTGAGCGCAAATCAGGTTGCAAAAATTCTGCTTTCAAATGCGATGGTGCGCGACGGGGTCTCTCGCGCCGAACTCGCTAAGAAGGCAGAATTGAAGCTTCCTGAAGTGACGAGGATTCTCGACATTCACCATCCAACGAAGATCGATCGGATTGAGACCATTCTTCGGTCACTCGGCCACAGGCTTCAGCTGTCGATCGCGTAAAATCAAATCAGGGACGGAACCAGCTTTTCACTTTGCTTCACTGGTTCCTGTTCCAAAGCACAAGGGCTTCTCTTCGGAGAGGCCCTTTTTCTTTGAGCGGAGAGAAATGGGCTGCGTTTCCCGGAACAGACCAACAAGAGCGAGGGGTTACAATGAAAAAATCAAATTTTTTCCCGGAGCTCGATATGCGCGCATCCCTTCAGGGCCGGCTTGACAATACGCCTCTTCCCTACAAAGAGGGCTTAATGGCCGTCAAAGAAGCTGTTGTCAATGCTATTCAGGCCATAGATCTTGCGAGCGTTCGCGACGGCCATGTCGTTGTCACGATCCACAGGATCCAAAACAGCCAGATCAACGGGATCGAAGCGGAAAATGTCGGCGTTATTGACAGCGTTACTATCGAAGACAACGGTGTGGGGTTTACCGATAAAAATTTCGACAGCTTTAAGTGTCTGGACTATTCTGAGAAGAGAGAGAAATTTGGGTGCAAAGGAATGGGCCGCTTGATGTGGCTGAAAGCGTTCTCTCACGCCCAAATAGACAGCGCATTTTGGGCTGGTGATAAATTAAAAACCCGCAAGTTTGAATTTGCTGTTTCGCGGGATGGAAATGACGTTACCGAACCGAAGGAATCTGATCTTTCCTGGAAAGAGTCCGGGACTCGTGTGAAGCTGTGCAACTTCCGTGCCGAATACGAGAAGCACTCAAAAAAGCGGTTTGATGCGATTTGTAATGACATCTTCTCGCATTGCATCCGTTATTTTGCTGTTGGCGCGCCGGTATCGGTTGTCGTGAAAGAAGAAAGCGGAAGCGAGAAAAATCTCGACAGCATTTTGCGAGAGAATACGAACGATCGTAAAGAGTCGAAGTTCAACATCGGCGATTGGGAATTCACGGCTAACTTGATTTTGGTTAAGTCCGGGATTCCGGTTAATTCAGGAATATTTTGGTGCGCCAACGGAAGAGTTGCCAGAGTCGATAAGAAAATCTTCCGCAAACATCCTATCTTTGACAACGCACTTTCCGATGGGCAGAAATTCCTGTGCATTGTTCAGTCGGCGTATCTGGATAACAATGTCAGGCCCGAAAGAGAAGGTTTCACGATTCCAGAAAATCATTCAAAGGGCGACAGCAAGGCTGAGTTGTTTCAGATGCCATCTTTTGAAGAAATGTCAGAGGCTCTTTGGCCGCATGCGGAGAAGTTCTTCCGCCATCTACTTGATAAAGCCGAAGACGAAAACAAGCTGGCATTAGAAAGGGCGTTTGAAGAATTCCCTCAATTCAGTCCGTTAAGGGCTCTTGGAAATACCATTGTCATTCCTCCGGATGCAACGCGCTTAGATCAGAAAAAAATTTTGCGGAATGCGCGGGCTGAGATGGAGGATCGGGTAGACAGAGACATCGAACAAGCGTCTCAAAAAGTTGATGTTGATGGCGGCTGGCAGGCTGTTGAAGAGTTGCAAAAGGCCATCATGTCAGACAGCGCGGTCGCAGCAAAGGCCATGGACCTTGCTTCGTACGTAGCCAGAAGAAAATCCGTTTTGAAGTGCTTTGAGAAGGCACTTGGCTATAGGGGTGACGGCAAGTACAACACTGAGGCGACGCTTCATAGTCTGATCGTTCCGATGAGGGCTGATTCTTCTGACGAAAGGCTATTGGATTCAAACTTGTGGCTTCTTGATGATCGTCTGGCTTTCCACAACTATCTTGCCAGTGATTTGCCGTTTGAGGACTGGAAGCGTTTTGCCGGTCTTGAAGGAGACAAGAATCGTCCGGATTTGGCTGTTTTCAAAAGTTTCTGGGCTGACGCGCCTAAGGAGTCGTTGGATAAGGCGGTTCCGTTTGTCGCTGGTGAAGATCCCCACGGCGAATTAACGATTGTTGAGTTTAAAAGGCCCGGCAGAACAGACAAAGAATGTATTGAACAGATTAAGTCCTACATTAACAGGCTGTCAGGGAATGGAAAGGATCTCGTTACCTTTTATGGCCGGCCGCTTCGAACCCGTGACAAGGTCGAAGCGTACGCCATCATCGATATTTCCAAGGAATTCGAGAAGTTTTTAGAAGATGATGACTTTGCTCTTGTGGCAAGTGGGCATTTTTATAAGTTTTATAACAAGCTCGGCGCAGTGGTACATGTGTTGACCTTTGACAAGATGCTTGAGCTTGCTAAACAAAGAAATGCTGCGTTTTTCCGAAAGCTCGGGATTGACTAACAGCCGATAAAAGAGCTCGCTTCAGCGGGCCTTTCTAGGAAGCCTTTACGCATCACGAGTGTATTCGTTTGATTATGCCTTTGCTAACGATCTGCAAATATCCCGGTTGCCGGCGTCCAGTAGCTCGCGGAGAAAAGTACTGCGAGAAGCACAAGGAAGCAGGATCAAAGCGGGAAGAGCTGCAGAAGCGGGAGCGCTGGGAACGGCGCTTCCGGAAGAAAGGCTCGTCGGCGGCCAGAGGCTATGGCGCTCGTTGGAGGAGACTTCGCGAGCGCTTTCTTTCAGAACACCCTCTTTGCGAGGAGTGTCTGAAGCAGGGGCGCGCGGTGCCCGCTACGGACGTTGACCACATCAGACCGCACAAGGGCAATGAAGATCTTATGTGGGATGAAGAGAATCTTCAGGCCCTCTGCCACGCCTGCCACAGTCGGAAGACTGCGGCAGAGGATGGCGGGTTTGGGAACATCAAGACTTCTTAACCTGCTCCAGAAACCGCTGAGCTTGAATACGCGGAGAAATTTTGATCATCACGATGATGTTGACAAACTGGGAAAGAGCGCGAGCAACAGGAAGACCGTTGTCGTTCTTGAAATCAATAACCCCGGGGTGAGCGGCTTGGTTGCCCATTAACCGGCAGGCATCGAAAAGCGCCGAGACATCAGAAGGCAGGTTCAGGCTTTCTATCCGCTCGTAAAGGCTTTTCCCGGTTCCTCCGAGGTGGCTTACCAACTCCTCCAGGCAAAGCCGCAGTAATGCGCATGCTGAGCGGGGAGACTTCCCGATAACGGACTGAGCTTCCATGAAGAACGCACGAGCCTTTTCGGGCATATCTTCGGCGGGTTCTATAGCCGGGGCGTCTGGATAAACGAGCTCGCCCTGAATAAAGATAGTCAGGCCCTTACAGCTGATGCATTCGGCAACCGATATTTCATGGTCATCGCTGTCCTTGTTCGAAAGAACTCTTGTTCGGACAGGACGGCGAAACATTTGTGCAAGGGTATGGCAGTGCGGGCACGTAAATGCTGACGCACCTACCTTGGGTTCTACAAAAGCATTTTGATTGAACATCTCCGGAGATCTCCATGAGCAAGAAAGCAAAGATTGAAAACTATGCTAAAGCATTGAGCGCCATCGACAGGGCTAGGGCTTCGCTCGATGAGCTCGAAGCGCAGATCCTCGAAGACACAGAAGCCGACCTCGACTTTGTTAAGGCGTTCGTCGCGCTTCTCTCGCTTAAGGATGAACGCGAAAACATTCTCACGGCGCTCGTTGAATCGACAATCCTTGAAGCTGCTAGCGAAGAATCGGACAAATAGGCCGCCAGCTTGGCGGGCTAAGGCGGGATGGAGGGTCAAAAGTTGAACGCGTATGCCTTCAAGACCGCGCCCCTACCTAGATTTTTACGCGTGCAAAATTAGAGGAATTCCAATGCCCGGCGGAAGACCCAGAAAACCGGATTCGGTAAAGGCCGCCCAGGGCACTCTTCAGCCCTGTCGGTCGCTTGAAAAACTGGCTGCGACGACGACGCCCGAGCTGGCTCCGACCCCGCCGGTTGGGCTGACGAAAGAGGCGCGGGCGGCGTGGAAGATTGCGGTCGAGTACGCGCCGAAAGGCCTGCTCGTCGCTACGGACTTCACGGTGCTGGAGCGGTGGGCGAGGAACTATGCGCTTTACCGGAAGCTTGCAAAAGCGGTTGATCATGACGGGACGACCATCACGGTACTGAAGGCTGACGGCTCTACGGAGCTCAAGCAGCATCCGAACGTGAAGAGCCTGTTCGCGGTGCAGGGCGTCCTTGCGGCGTGCGAGCGGGAACTCGGGTTTACGCCCGCTTCGCGCGCGCGTGAGCCCCGCGCCGAAGGAAGAGGAAGAGAAGGATGATTTCGACGGGTTCTAAGGATCGACGATGACGGAGTTGCAGATTTATCTGAGTGCGCTGCTCGGTGGGCTCCACATTACGGCGCTTTTTTGCAGCGGGTTATTTGGCGTTCTCGGTGCTGGATGCATAGTGGCCGCTAGTTTTCACCCGGTAATGACGCCGGCCCGCCGGAAGTTCTTCATCCGGAAAGGCTGGAGCTGTCTGCAACTGACGCTGATTTTTGTTTTTCTCGCCCTGATGGTCCCCTGCGAAGGGACATGGCGGGAGATGTTTGGGCTCTTCTTGGAGAAATGATGGATATGGAATGGCTTCATCTTGCGGGGGACATCGGGGCAAGCATCGCGATCCTGGTGTGCCTTTACTTCATTTGGGATCTGCGCAAAGAAGTGGAGACGCTCCAAGATCGCCTTAGCGGCGGGTCACTCCCGGAGCTCGATACCCTGAAGGGCGGCGAAGAAGTGCCGCAGGTAGAGGGCATCACGTCTTGCGGCGGCAGTCAGGTCTCGGGCAAGGATTTCCTGCTCAGCCTCAAAGGTCCGCTCAAGTCTGGAGCTTCGGCTGATATCGCCGGGGTCCGGGAGCTGAGCGTCGATGAGCTTGTTGAGGCTTTCGGCGCGGCACTGCGCAAGGAACGGGAGATTTATGAGGCCGGCGCCGATCGCCGCCTCAATGATCTTCGTAGCTTCCTCGTGCATGAATTTAGTTTGAGGCTGTGAGTTCATTTTTACCCTCCGTGGGTTGGTTTGTGGAAGAGAGACGCCTCAATCATCTCACGGAGGCAGACGCATATGACTGCAAAGAAGACTCGCGATTACTGTGCTATCGCGGCGGACTACACCGCGCGCGTGCTTGACGGAAGTCAGCTCGCATGCAAGTGGGTCAAGCTGGCGTGCCAGAGGCAGCGCGATGACTTAAAGCGATGGAAAGAGGACGGGCCTTTCGTATGGGACCCGGAGGCGGCATCAAGGGTGTGTCGCTTTATTGAACTCCTGACCCATACGAAAGGGGAACTCGCCGGACAGCGCATCAAGCTCGAGCCGTGGCAGGTGTTCATCCTGACGACGGCATTCGGTTGGAGGCGCAGAGAGGACGGCGGCCGGAGGTTTCGGCGCGTCTACATTGAGGTCGCGCGCGGGAACGGCAAAAGCTGTCTGTCGAGCGGCGTAGCGCTCTATTGCCTTGTGGCGGATAACGAGCCCGGCGCCGAGGTGTATTCCTTTGCGACGACGCGCGATCAGGCGAAGATCGTCTTCGGCGATGCGAAGCGCATGGCCGAGACGAATCTGCCGCTGAGGAAACGATTCGGCCTTGAGGTCCTCGCTAATGCGCTTTATGTGCCGAGCACGGGGAGCACGTTTCAGGCGAAGTCCGCAGAAGGCTCTACGCTCGACGGCTTGAATACGCATCTGGCGGTCGTTGACGAGCTCCATGCGCATAAGACCAGAGCGGTCTATGACGTGGTTGAAACGTCTCTCGGCAAGCGTCGGAGCTCGCTTCTGTGGTGCATCACCACCGCGGGGTTCGATACATCGGGCATTTGCTACGAAGTCCGAACGATGAGCACGCGGGTGCTCGAGCGCCAGGCGGTAGACGAGACGCAGTTCGCGATCATCTACACGGCGGACGAGGAAGACAACTGGACTACGCTTGAGGCGTTGGAGAAGGCAAATCCGAATTGGGGCGTGAGCGTTCGTCCGGAAATGATTTTGTCGCTTCTCGCAAAAGCGAAGGCGCTGCCATCAGCTATCAACAACTTCAAGACGAAGCACCTTGATATCTGGTGTTCGGCGTCGAACGCGTGGATGGATATGGGAGCGTGGGCGCAGTGTGAAGACCACAGCCTGCGGCTAGAGGACTTTGAGGGCGAGCGATGCATCATCGGGCTTGACTTAGGCTCGAAGAACGACATGACCGCTAAGGTCAAAGTTTTTCCGATCGAAACTGACGGCCCTACCAGGTACGCGATTTTCTGTGACTTCTACCTTCCGGAGAGAGCGGTAGAAAACGCTGTCAACTCTCAGTATTCCGGATGGGCCGAAGAAGGCCTTCTCCATGTCACTCCCGGCGCGATGACGGATCTGAACGTCGTCGAAGAGGATCTGAGGGAAGACCTCAGCAGATTTAATGTCGAAGCCGTGGTTTATGACCCATGGCAAGCGACGCAAATGGCGACGACGCTTTCTGAGGATGACGCGCCCATGGTCGAGTGCCGCATGACGGTACAGAACATGAGCGACCCGATGAAAAGCGTGGAGGCGCTGGTACTGGACCGCCGGCTTTTGCATGACGGCAACCCGATTCTGACGTGGATGATGGGGAACGTCGTGGCCAAGCTGGACGCGAAGGACAACATCTTTCCGCGGAAGGAAAGGTACGAGCAAAAGATCGACGGCGTGATTGCGCTCATCATGGCGATGGGAAATGCGCTCGCCGACGATAACGACGACTTCAAGGGTTTTGTGGAGTCGGGTCAGGAAACTTTCTTTGAGTGGTGATGAATGTTTGTAAGGCGACTTGTCAGCTGGGTGACCGGGTGGGGAGGGCCGCTCGGCACCGCGTCCGGGCAGCAGCTTGGCCTGCCGCTGGCGCCGATCATTGACCAGACGAAGCTAACGCCGCCCGATGCGGCGCTGCAGATTTCGGCGGTCTTTGCGTGCGTAGAGATTCTCGCGCAGACGATTTCGACGCTTCCGCTCTACGTCTACCGGGACAAGGGCGGGGTGCGGGTGCCGGACAAGATGAGCCGGCTGTGGCTGTTGCTGCACGAAAGCCCGAATCGGTGGATGACGCCGTCGGAGTTTCTTTCGGCGATGGTTGTCAATCGCATGCTTCGCGGGAATGCCTATGCGCTCATTGAGCGCGATAGCGCCGGGGAGCCGATCGCGCTGGTCCCGCTGTCTCCAGATCAGATGGAAGTTTCAGTCGTCGAAGGCGGCGAGGTTTACGTTTACTACCAGGATGGCGACATCACGGCGCTCGCGCCTGAGAACGTCATTCACTGGAAAGGCCTCGGCAATGGGTTCCTCGGGCTCTCGAAGCTGGACTTCATGCGAGCAACGACGAACGAGGCGATCCGGGCGCAGGACAACGCGAATTCGTTGTATGGGAAAGGCTCGAAGCCAACGGGCGTGCTGCAGACGGACTCAAAGCTGAGTGCGGAGCAGGTTACCGCGCTGATGACGCGTTTTCAGACGAGCATGACTTCGTCCGGGGGCGGTCTGATCATCGCGGACCGCGGGCTCAAGTATTCCCAGATGTCGCTTTCGCCGGCTGATGCGCAGCTCCTCGAGACGCGGCGCTTCACGATAGAAGAGATCTGCCGGTGGTTCGGGGTGCCCGGCGTACTTGTCGGAACAACGGGGCAGACGACATGGGGCTCCGGCATTGAGCAGATCGTTTCGGGGTTCCACAAATTCACGATCGGGCCGCTTTGCAAGCAGCTCGAGCAGGTACTTGAGCGAAGGCTGAAGAACTACGAACCGATCACGATCGAGTTCAAGATGGATGGGCTTCTCCGGACGGACCCGGCGAGCAGAGCGGCCTTCTACTCGACGATGAGCCAGAACGGGGCGATGACGCGAAACGAAATCAGGCGCCTGGAAAACCTCCCGCCGGTAGAAGGCGGGGATGAGCTCACGGCGCAGAGCAACCTCGTGTCGCTGCGGAAGCTGGGGGCGGTAGAGCCTGCGTCGTCTCCGATTAATGGCGAGCCAGTGAGGCAGTAATGAAGGAATTCAAGAATATTCAACTGAAGGACATTGACCTGAAGTTCGAAGGCGAAAGCCGCAAGTTCAGCGGGTATGCCTCGGTGTTCGGGGGCAATGATTCCTATGGCGATACCGTTATGCCGGGCGCGTTCACGAAGACGCTTGCCGCTTACGGGATGCCGAAAATGTTTTACGGCCACCAGTGGGGACTTCCTATCGGGAAGTGGACCTCAGCCGTAGAGGATGAAAAGGGCCTGCGCGTTGAGGGCGAACTTACCCCCGGAAACCCGCAGGCGGACGCGGTGCTCGCGGCCCTGAAGCATGGAACGGTCGACGGCCTTTCCATCGGCTTCAGCATGCGCGGCGGCGCTCAGGATGAGAAGAAGGAAGGCGGCCGGGTGATCAAGTCCGTCGGACGCCTCTTTGAGATCTCTGTAGTGAGCTTCCCGGCGGACGGCGCGGCCCGCATCACGGAAGTCAGGTCTGAAGACCTGGATGAAATCGAAAGTATCAGAGACCTCGAAGGTTTCCTGCGGGATGCAGGCGGCTTTTCGAAGTCTGCCGCGACGGCTCTCGTCGCAAAAGCCAGAAAGCTCTTCCAGGATCAGAGGGAGTCTGAAGCCGACGAGGAGAAGGCGACCACGGAGCTTCTTGAACGGATCAGGAAGCTTGAAAAATCCATTGGAGAATAAAAGATGGAATTCAAAGAAGTACTGGACGCCCTCGACAAGATCGAAGGCAAGATGTCTGAAACCGCCGCTTCGAACAAGGAGCGCCTGGACGAGCTCGGCGAACAGCAGAGGAAGTTTGCGAACCAGCTCCTCGATCTTCAGCAGAAGGGCGTGAAGGTTCAGGGCGAAAAGCCGGAAGCAAAGTCCGCGGGCGATCAGTTCATTGCCGCCGACGGCTTCAAGGCGTTTGCCGCGGGCGCTACTCAGAAAGCCCATGTGGAGCTTCAGGAGGTCGTTGCCAAGGGCGATCAGGCCGCGCTCAATCCGATCACGACTCCGACCGGCGGCATCATCCAGGCGTACCGTCGCCCCGGCATCATGCCCGGCGCTTTCCGCCCGCTCACGATTGAAGGCCTCTTCCCGTCGCTTCCGATTTCGACGAACTCGTTTGAATACGTGAAGGAACGCGATGACGGCTTTGTGAACGGTGCGGCCTTCGTCGCCGAAGCCGCGCAGAAGCCCTTCGGCTCGACGTCTTTTGAAACGGTGACGGGCACGGTCAAGACGATCGCTCACCTTGCCCGCGTCTCGAAGCAGCTCATGGCGGACGGCCCTGCCCTCGTCGCCTACATCAATCAGCGCCTTGTCTACGGCGTTGATCTGGTGGTCGAAGACCAGCTGATTTCCGGCGACGGGACGAATCAGAATCTCACCGGCATCTTTACCACCGGAAACTTCACGCCCCACGGCGCGACGACGGCCGACCTTCCGGCGAAGAACGCAACACTCTTTGACCTGATTCTTTTTGCGAAGACCAAGGTTGAAAAGGCGTTCTTCCGTCCGAACATCATCCTGCTCAATCCGGTGAACTGGTCGCAGATGCTCATGGAGAAGAACGCCTCCGGCGACTACTACCTCGGGCACCCGGCTTCTGTCGCGCCGAAGACCCTGTGGGGCCTTCCGATCTGGACGACCCCGGCGATTCCGCAGGGCAAGTTCATGGTCGGCGACTTTACGCAGGCGGCCACGCTCTGGACGCGTCAGGGCATGACCGTCGAGCTCTTCGAACAGGACGTTGACAACGTGCAGAAGAACCTTGTGACGATCCGCGCCGAGCGCCGCCTCGGCTTCGGCATTGAGCGCGTGTCTGCTCTTGTCGGCGGCGATCTTGCGCTGCCGGCCGCGGCCAGCGCTACCGGAAAGTAAGGAGATAGAGGATGAGCGTGGAAGTTTCGACGGCTCTTCCTGCGGTGACTTTGGACGAAGCCAAGCTTCATCTGAGAGTTGAGAGCACGGCTGATGACGATCTCATCTCCGCGCTCATCCTTGCCTGTACGCAGATGGCCGAGCATGAGTTGCAGCGCGGACTCGTCACGCGCGAGGGTACCGAGGGCTACGGCGATTCTCCGGAAGCCGTCCCGGCGGCTATCCGGCAGTGGATTCTCGTGCATGTCGCCTATTACTACGAGCACCGCACTTCGGCGACGGAGGGGGCTTTGTCGCCGCTTCCTTTTGTGAGCGCGCTGCTTGACCCTTTTAGAACGTGGACCTGATCATGGACCTTCCGGAAATTGGCGAACTCAATCGCCGCGTGAAGATTCTCGTACGAGAGGCAAAGCCGGACGACAGGAACGGCTTTTCGCAGACGACCGTCGAAAAAGATGAAGTGTGGGGGAAGCTCGCCGTAGTCGGATCGGGGATGTATTTCGGGACGAAGCAGGTGAATTCGGAAGTGACGCACCGCGTCTACATCCGAAGCTATGAAGGGCGGACGCGGCCGCAGGATCTGTACGGCGTCACCGAGCTGGTGATCGATGGGGTGCTTTATCGGGTGAAGCGGGTTGCGGATGCCGGCGGTGAGCGCCGCTTCACCGTCATGGACGTAGAGGAGAAGGGAGATGCTGGTAAGCGCGCAAGTAGACCGAGGATTTCGGAATATTGACTATGACCCGAGGGCGCTGAGGAAGCCACTCCGAGCCGCGGGCAACGAAGTCCGCAAGATAGCGAGAATGCTTATCGCTCGAAGAGCTGTATCAGAGGCCGGGCAATACCCGGGCAAGCAGACAGGCCGCATGCAGAGATCGATCCGCGTGCGGCTTTCTCGTTCCGGGTATGCGGCGATGGTATCTCCATCAAAGACGAGCGCGATGCCGGTTTACTACCCGGCCTTTGTGGTCTATGGTCACCGCGGGCCGAATTCGGAAACCGAAGCACAGGCCCGCAGGCATAAGAAGCGCCCGGGCGAAAAGGTGGCGGCTCCGCGCAGGAACTTCATCGAGGATGCCGCAAAGCAGGCGGCCCCCGACTTCAAGGGGTCCATGGCGGACGCCTTGGCTAATGCAATTAAACCGGGGCTGATATGAGACTTGATCCGATCATTGCCGCACTTCGAAGGAGGTGCCCGTCCTTTGGAAACCGCTTTGCCGGGGCCGCTGAGTGGGCCGGACTTACAGAAGATGAAGCGCCGGCGCTCCCGGCGGCGTATGTGGTCCCGCTTGCCGAAGAAGCTTCCGGAAACGAGTCTCGGGTGGCCTACCAGCAGACCGTGACGAACACCTTTGCCGTGATCGTTCTGGTGAGCAACGCCTGCGATGAGCGAGGCCAGAAAGCATTCGACTCGATAGAAGGGCTGAAGCTCGAAATTTTCCGGGGCCTTCTCAGCTGGCGGCAGGAACCGGCTGATGAGTTCGGCGAAATCGTCTACTCGGGCGGGCAGGTGATCTACCTGGACGATGCCCGTCTCGCTTTCCAGTTCGAGTTCTCGTTCGAGACCTATCTCGATCTCAGCGATACGTGGCAGGGAGTGGACCTCGATGAGCTCGGACCTCTCGAGGGCGCAGACATCAGGGTTGACTGTGTTGAACCGTCGACCAAGAAGAATCAGCCGGACAACCAAATTGAAGCAACTTTGAAGGTGAACCTATGAGTGTTTCTTTCAACACCATCCCGAGCGGCGTTCGAGTGCCGCTTTTTTATGCCGAGGTAGACAACTCCGCGGCATTCACGCCGTCGGAGAGCACTCAGAGCCTCCTGATCGGCCAGATGCTCGCCACGGGCACGGCGGAGGCCGGGAAGCCGGTGACGGTTTCGACCGCGGCCATGGCGAAACAGCTTTTCGGTCGCGGTTCTATGCTTGCCCGTATGGTGGCCGCCTATCGCACGGTCGATAGCTTCGGCCAGCTTGTTTGCATTCCGCTCGCTGACGTGACGAACTCCGTAGCCGCCTCGGCAGAGGTGACTTTCTCCGGAAATGCGACTGAAGCCGGTACCCTGAGCTTCTACATTGGCGGTTCGCGCGTGCAGGTCTCCGTAGCAGAAGGCGCGGAGGCCGGTGTTGTCGCGCAAGCGCTTGCCGACGCGATTTCGCTCCAGAAGGACCTTCCGGTTACGGCTGGGGCGGCTGATGCGGTCTGCACGATTACGGCCAGAAACAGGGGTTCGCTCGGGAACGGCATCCTGCTTGCGCTCAACCTTCGCGGGCTCATCAACGGTGAAAAGACCCCGATGGGGCTTGGCATCGAGCTTGCGGCTATGACGGGCGGTACTGCCGACCCCGATATCGCCGCCGCTGTAGAGGCGATGGGCGATGCGCAGTATGACTTCATCGGCGTTCCCTATTCGGATGCCGCGGTGCTTGACGCCTTCCAGACGGAGATGAACGACACGTCCGGCCGCTGGGCGCCGTTCCGGCAGATCTACGGCCACGTATATACGGCAAAGCGCGGCGACGTGAATGCGCTGAAGACGTTCGGCAACGCCCGAAACGACCAGCACTGCACGATTGTGGGGGTTGAGCCGGAGCTTCCGACCCCGATCGAAGAGGTGCTCGCGGCCTATCTCGCCCGGACGTCGGTGTTCATTTCAGCCGACCCCGCGCGGCCCACGCAGACGGGCGTGCTCACCGGCGTGATGGCCGCTCCTTCCGAGAGCCGCTTTATCACGACCGACAGGCAGACGCTTCTTGAAAACGGCATTGCGACGCTTACGACGACATCCGGCACGGTCATGATTGAGCGCGCGGTGACGACCTATCAGCGCAACAGTTTCGGCGACGCGGACGCATCGTATCTCGACAGCGAAACGATGCACACGCTTGCATACGTGCTTCGCCGCATGAAGTCGCTCATCACGACCAAGTACGCGCGCCACAAGCTCGCGAACGACGGGACACGCTACGGTGCCGGACAGGCGATCGTGACGCCTTCGGTGATCCGCGGCGAGCTGGTGGCGCTCTATCGGCAGCTCGAGCTTTCGGGGATCGTCGAGAATGCGGATCTCTTCAAGCAGTACCTGATTGTAGAAAGGAATGCAGACAATCCGAATCGGCTGGATGTCCTCTTCCCGCCCGATCTCGTCAATCAGCTCCGCATCTTTGCGGTCCTCAATCAGTTCCATCTTCAGTACGCGGAGGACTAAGAAATGGGAAAGAGACTAGCCGGCACCTGCTACTTCAAGGTGGACGGAGAACAGCTCGAACTTCAGGGGGACCTTGAGTTCCCCTTTAACTCGGTGACGCGCGAGACCATGGCCTCGACCACCGGCGTCGTCGGCTTCAAGGAGACGGTCGCGGTCCCGTACGTCGCGGGCACGTTCATCGTCCCGGAGAGCTTCCCCGTCAGCAAGCTGATGGAATCAACGGCGATGACGATTACCGCAGAGTGCGCGAACGGCATGGTTTACACGCTTTCGGAGGCATTCATGGTGGGCGACATTCCGTACAAGCCCATTGACGGTACGGTGGCGCTGCGCTTTGAGGGAACTGCGGGAGAACTTGCATGATCTACACGCTGACAACGCCGATTGAGATTGCGGGCAAGGAAGTCACGGAGCTCGATCTCAAGGAAGAGAGGCTCGACACGAAGCTTATCAAGCGGCTCGGGTTCCCCTTCACGGTTGGCGCGGATCTGACGCCGGCGCCCCGCCCGAGCGTTTGCGCGGACTACATCTCCCGCCTCGCGGCTATTTCGCCCTCTGAGGTCGAGAAGCTCAGCCCCAGGGATTTCATGGCGATTTGCTGGGCGCTGATTAGTTTTTTCGGGGAGCAGGCGGGCTCGACGTCTCAGGACTAGTCGATCTGGCTTTTGACGTGGCCTACGGCTGGAGGATCTCTCCTGATGAGGCGCTCGCGCTTCCTTTGTCGGAGCTTCTGCTCTATGTGGAGCAGTGGAACCGAATTCAGGAGAGATTGAAGGAGACCTAAATGGCGGGACAGGATTTCAGACTTACCGCGATTCTTGCGGTCCGGGACACGATGACCCCCGTCATGAAGCAGGTGTCTGCGCGGTGGGGGAACTTCCGGAAGGTAATTGACGGCACGCAGTTTAAGAACCTGCAGAAGCAGGTGGTGCTCTTCAACCGCTCGATGCAAAACGTCGCCGCTACCGCCGGTGACGTAGCGGGCCGGATTGGCGGGCCTTTCCTTGCGCTTGCCGGCTCCGTAGGCTTCAGCCTGCAGCAGGCCGTGACGAGCTTCGCAAGTACGGGCGACGCGCTTGACAAGATGAGTCAGCGCATCGGCATTACCGCGGAACAGCTGCAGGAGTTCTCCTATGCCGCTACGCACGCGGGCGCCGCTCCGGAAGATCTCGAGGATGCGCTCAAGGATCTCGGCACGCATATGGCGGAAATCGCCAACGGCCTCGACACGTCAAGCAGCGCCTTCACGCTCTTCCAGAAACTCGGGATCGAGATGAAGGACGCGGCCGGGAATATGCGCCCGGTCGAGCAAGTCTTTCTTGATCTTGCCGACGCCATCCAGCGCAATGAGGACCCGGCTCTGCGCGCGAAGATGGCCATGGCGACCATGGGCGCCAGCGGCCGCAAGCTGATCCCGATGCTTGCCGGCGGTTCGGATGGGCTCAAGCAAATGGCCGCGCAGGCGCGCGACCTTGGGCTCGTGATGTCGAATGATGCGGTTGCATCAGCCGCGACAATGACGGACCACATGGATGACATGCGGGCCGTTATCGGATCGGTAGGCAACGCGATCGGGGCAAAGCTCGCGCCGACGGTGATTCGCATGTCGGATCGCTTTCGCGATCTGGCCGCGGCTAACCGTGAGGCTTTTTCGCAGAAGTTTGCCTCCGTTGCTGAGCGGCTGGCGCAGACGATTGAGAAGATCGACTTCGAGGGCATCGCCTCTGCAGTGCTGACCTTTGCTGACTACGCGATTCGCGCGTTCAACGCAATCGGCGGCTTCAATACGGTGCTCTACGCCATGGGCGCGATTATGGCCGGGAAAACGCTCATGAGCGTTATTGCGCTCGGCTCTTCGATCATTTCTATGGTTCAGACGTTTGGGGCGCTGGTGACGGCGGCTAGAACGGTCGCCGTGGCAATGGCCGGCGCATTTGGGCCGGTTGGATTGGTGCTGACGGCCGTGGCCGCAATTGCGGGCGTCGTTATCGCTAATTGGGACAGCATTTGGCCGACCTTGAAGGCCGGTGCGTCAGCGGCCGCAGATTTCATCGGCAATGTCTGGAATGGGGTCATCCCGAAATTTCAGGCGGTTGTTAGTTCGTTGCTGTCAATCGCAAAGAGCTTCTTCCAAGGTGATATCAGCGGCTTGCTGAGCGGGTTCGATGGGCTGTTCCAGGCGGCATTCAATCTGCTTCCGGACAAATGGGCAAAGGCCTGCCTCAACTGGTACGAAGGCGTGAAGGAAAGTCTCAAGAACGTTGGCAAGACGATTTCAGACTTTTTTAAAAACTTCGATTTCGCCTCTCTTCTGCCGTCGTGGGCTAGCGGGATCTTCGGGGGCGATGCTTCAAGCGCGTCGTCGCCAGCGGCCGTTGCGCCCCATATGGCGAACGAAGCCCGAATGAGCGGACGGCTGAACATCGACGTAACGGCCTCAGGCGGTGCGTCGGCTACCGTGAGCGACGTGGAGACCTCGCCGGGCCTTGACATTTACGGCAATGTTGGCTGTTCGGAGCGTTTTGTAGGGACTGACTGATGTCTATTCGCAGTGAAAAGCTTCTGCCGGCGAGTTTCCGCGGCGTGCCTTTCGAGGTGTCGAGCGGAAGCCTCAAGGGCGGTCGCCGCACCGTGGTGCATGAGTACCCGCAGCGCGATAAGCCCTACGTTGAAGATCTTGGGAAAGCCGCTAGGCAGATCACGATTGAGGCCTTTGTCGTTGGCGACAACTACATCGATCGAGGATCGGCGCTTCTGGCTGAGATAGAAAAGCCGGGGTCCGGGACGCTCATTCATCCGTGGCTGGGAGAAATGACCGTCACGGTGACTTCGGTGAGCGAGCTCAGGTTTGACACTGGGCTTGGCGTCGCTTACCTGACCTTCGTTGCGACGGAGTCAGGGGATCTTGAGTTTCCGGAAACGGGAACTGATGCCCAGTCAGCGGCCCTAGAGGCGGCGGATGCGCTCAGTCTCTCCGCAATCAACAAGTTTGTTGACTCGATTGATCTTTCGATCGTCTCGGAGTACATCGATTCGGCGCTTTCCGGAGCTCTTCTCGACGTGCTTGGGGTGGTCGGCAGCGCGGAAATCGCGAAAGCGTTCGGCTTCGCGACCGGGGTGGCGGATCTTGCTTCGAAGGGGCTCGCGCTCATCTCGAAGGATCCGAAGGTGTTTGCGCAGAAGCTCGCCGGGGCTCTCGGGCTGTCGAAGTGGGCAACGACGGCGACGGCGTGGAGCCGGGTGGCGAAGCAGCTCAGGAACCTGGCTTCGGATGAGAAGCTTTCCTCCGGTACGAGGGCGAAGATAGAAGCCGATCGGGATAGGCTGCCGCTCTCCGATACGCAGAAGGCGGCCATGACGAACCGTGCGGCGGTGGAAAGCCTCACGCGCCAGCTTCTTCTTGCGCAGGTTGTCGGCGTCAGCGCTTTGATCGGGACTTCAAAGGACACGTCGGCGCCGGGGGCGATGGTCACCGCGGCGGCTTCTCCTTTTGTGGAGCAGGAACCCCTTCAGAGCTACGACGACCTCATTGAGGTCCGAAATGAGCTTCTTGAGGTTCTTGATCAGGAACTCCTGATGGAGACCGACGATGAGATGTATCAGGCGATTGAGAAGGCACGCACGGCAGTTTTCGAGGCGGTTACAGAGCGCGCTAACGCCCAGAGTCGGCTGATAACCGTCACGCCTCCGGACATCATGCCCGCGGTGGTTCTCGCCTATGACTATCACGACGACGCCAATCGCGACCGCGAGATAGCGCTGCGCAACGGCATTGATCACGAAGGCTTCTGTCCGGCCGAAGAAATGAAGGTTTCAAGCGAATGAGCTCAAATCAGGTTGAAATCCGTGTCGGCGGCAAGCGCTACGGCGGCTGGAAATCGGTTCTCATCACATCGAGCATCGAACAGGTCGCCCGGGCGTTTGCGCTTGAAGTTACGGAGAACTTTCCGGGCAATACGGACTTCACGGCGCTTCAGACCGGAGAGCTCGTACAGGTCTATATCGGCGAAGATCTGGTGTGTACGGGTTACATCACCTCGACGCCCATCCGCTACGACGGCAAGACCATTACCGTACAGGTGCAGGGGAAGAGCCGAACGGTTGACCTCGTTGATTGCTGTCCGCCGTCTGCGGCCTATGCGCCCCCGGCGGCGAGCGCCAATCTGTGGTCCGAGGTGAAGGGCAAGAGCGGTAAGGCGCAGGCCTCTCCCTCAACGGCCGCGAAGCCTCAAACCTCCTGGAAGAACCTTCCGGCGGGTCGCATCATCGAAGAGCTGGCGAAGCCGTACGGCATTACGCTCACGATCTCGGCCGAGAGCAACGAAGTCAAGACCCATACGGTTAATCCCGGAGAGACGGTTTTCGAATCGATCAAGCGGCTCATTACGAAGGACAATCTCGTATTGACCGACGATGAGGCAGGGAATCTTGTGCTGGTTGAGCCTGGCGGGGCCGGACAAGCGACGGACGCCCTTGAGCTCGGCGGCAACATCCTGAAGGCTTCAGCGAGGTTCGATGCGTCGGCGCGGTTTTCGCACTACGTTGCGCTCGGACAGCACGCCGGTACGGATGAAGATTTCGGGCGTACCGCTGCGGAAGACAAGGGCGTTGCTGTAGACCCGGAAGTGAAGCGTTTCCGGCTGAAGGTGCTCAAGGATAGCGGGCAGGCGTCGTTGAAGACTGCCGGTGATCGAGCCCGGTTCGAAGCTAATTTTCAAGCCGCACGCTTTCGCGCCGTCACCTACACGGTTCAGGGCTGGAGGCAGTCGGATGGCTCTCTGTGGCGGCCGAACACAAAGGTTATAGTGCGCGATCAAACGCTTTTTCCGGGAGGCTTAGAAATGCTGGTTGTTCAAACGAAGCTCCAACTCTCTTCGGCCGGAATGACCGCCGAGTTAGGGCTTATGCCCCCCGATGGCTATAGGCGAGACGCCGCGAAAACGGATACAAGGCAAACGTCTTCGACGTGGACGAACGTGAAATAATCTGGGGAAAGGAGGCAGTTATGCGCATTTTCTTTCTCATCGCGCTGAGCGTTGCCTCGCTTGGCGCCCAGGCGTTGACGGTTGTCCCTAGCAGGCATTTGGTCTGCGAAAAGTACCCCGGAACTATGCTGGATAAAGAATGCAAATATGTCCCGGGCGGCGAGCCTGATCTAGGTTTTAAGCTCGAACCGTCTGACCCGAAAGAGGTGATGTCGATCACGAAGGACATTAACGGCTGGATCACGATTGAGCGCCGGGACGGAACACACGAGAACTTCAGGCCCGACGGTATGGGCGGGTGGCAACGCCAATGATTTTTGAAAGGCTGCGTAGATGTGGCCTTTTTTGTTATGAGCGGAAGATTGGACGACATCATGGCCCGCGGCGTCGTTTCGGCGGCCGACGGGACGAAGAAAATGCGCGCGGTACAGGTGCGACTGCTCGCGGACGAAGTGCGGGATGATCTGGAGCACGTCGAGCCCTATGGCTTCACTTCGGAGCCGAAGGACGATGAGCAGCCGGAGGCCTTCGCGTTGTTTTTCGGCGGCGATCGATCTCACGGCATCGTGTTCTGCGTTGCTGACAGGCGCTACCGGCTTAAGAACCTGAAGCCGGGCGAGGTCGCTCTTTACGACGATCTCGGGCAGAAGGTCTATCTGACACGCGATGGCCTTGTGATTGAGACGCCAGGCACGCTGACGGCGACGGTAGCAAAAGACGCCTCAATAACGGTGGGCGGAAACCTGGCTGCAGAAGTCTCAGGAGATGCCACGCTGAAAGCGTCTTCGGTGAAGCTGGATACGCCCGCCACGACTCTGACGGGAACTTTGACCGTCCAGGGCTTGATCACCGGCAAAGGCGGCATGGCGATCAGCGGCGGCTCCGGCGCGAGCGTAACGGGCGATCTGAAGACAACCGGCGACGTAGTGGCAGGCGCAATCAGCCTGAAGACGCACACGCACACCGAGCAAGGCGACGGCGCGGAGACATCCGGGCCGCACTAACTGTACGAGCTTTTCGTACAGACCAAAAAGCAAACCCCGCAGGGCCGGAATCCTTGCGGGGTTTTTCGTATCTGATGCAAGAGATCAGACATGAAAATTTTAGCAAAGATAGACCGAGGAATTCTCATGTTCTTGACCGCTAAAGACTTGCCGGCGTACGGGAAGGCTTTTGCTTGGGCGCTTGTCTTCGCCCTTGGGTTCCTCGCGTTCTCTTTCGGGGCATTGATGCTGTCACTTGCCTACTCGAATTTTAGAGGCTAGCGCTAAATGGACATGATGCTGAACGGAAAGCCGGCCGACATATCCGACTTCGAGGCTGATGAGCTGGCGGCGGCCGTGCTGATCAGCCTTTTTTCTTGGCGCAAGTCGAACCCGGATGACGGGGTGAGAGCACCGAACCGTCAAGGCTGGTGGGGGGATACGTTCGCGCATACCGCAGGGGACCGGATCGGCTCCCGGTTGTGGCTGCTGCAGCGGCAGAAGATCCTTTCGACGACGCTCCGGCGCGCGGAAGCCTATGCGAAGGAGTCTCTGCAATGGCTCATCGATGATGCGGTTGTTGCCCGCATTGAGGTTTCTGCGGAGCGCTCGGGGGTTGACCAGATTGCGCTGTTGGTTACCTGTTATCGCCCTGACGATACGCAGGCACTGCAGGCCCGGTTTCAAAATGTTTGGGAGTGAAAATGTCTTTTGAAAGACCTACGCTCGCGGAGATCATCCGGAGAGTTCAGGCAGATGCGGAGAGCCGCATAGGAAAAAAGGTGATGCGCTGGTCGCTCGCCTCCGTCATGACGCGAGTTATCGCCGGCGTTTCCCACGGGCTTCACGGCTACATCGCCTTTGTGCTCCGGCAGTGCTTTACGAGCACCGCCGAAGGGAACTACCTCGAGAGGCGTGCTTCCGAGTACGGTATCTATCGGCTGCAGGCAAGCAAGGCCGTCGGTACCGTCACCTTTACCGGTACAGGTGTCGTGCCCGCCGGGACGCAGCTTCAAAACGAACGTGGGGCGGTCTACGTCACCACGGCTGAAAGCAAAGACGGCGCAGCGCCGCTTAAAGCCGCCGCCGCTGGCGCTTCTGGCAACTCAGGGGCGGGCATGCAGCTGACGCTCGTGAGCCCCGTCGTCGGTGTGATGAGCTCGGCCGTAGCTGGCGAGCTCACCGGAGGTGCGGACGCAGAGGGGGACGAGAGCCTGCGGGAACGACTTCTTGCGCGACAAAAGAACCCGCCGAAAGCTGGCACGAAAGCAGATTACGTCGCCTGGGCGAGGCAGGTTCCCGGCGTGACGCGCGCCTGGTGCTACCCGCAGGAGCTCGGTATGGGGCATGTCACGGTGCGCTTCATGACTGACGGCATGACGTCGAACGGCATCCCGAACGAGACCATGATTAGGCGCGTAAAGGACGAGATCGAAGCGAACATGCCGGTTACGGCGATGCTCCACGTCGTCGCACCGATCCCGAAGCCGCTGAATCTCACGCTCGACATTCTCCCGGAGACTGAGGCGATCAAGGCGAAGATCGAATCCGCCATTGAATCGGTCGTTCTTGCAGAAGCGATCCCGGGCGGCTCGATCCTGCTGACTTCGCTTGACAGAGCAATTTCCGGGGTGGGCGAAGTTACCAGTTACCGCATTCAGTCGCCGACGGACGACGTGCCGGCGAGCACGGGCGAAATCTACGTCCCGGGAACGATCACGTGGGGGTGATATGGCGCTTACGGAAAGAGATTATTCCCATCAAATCGATGCGCTTCTGCCAAGAGGGCCGATTTGGAAACGAACCCCGGGGAGCACCCTCGACGCGGTGCTTTATGCCCTAGGGCGAGAAGCCGCGAGGGCAGATGCCCGCATCAATCAGGTAATCGAGGAAGCCGACCCGCGCACCTCTATAGAGGAGCTTGCGCGCTGGTTTGACGACTACGGCATCCCGTCGGCTTGCCTTGAGGCCATCGCCGATCCGTCGCGGGAACAGATGCGGCAGGAGCTCCTCGCGAAGATCACGTCGAACCTCGGGCTCACGGCGGCGTTCTTCGAGTCGCTCGCCGGGACGCTCGGCTACCAAGCGAAGGTCACGACCTTCACGGAGCATGACGTAAACGACGATGTGGAACACCCGCTCTACGAAGAGCAGTGGACGACGGTAATGACGCTCGGCATCACGATCCGGTCGGACGGAAATGCCGAGTACCTCGATGTGACTTGGGGAGCCGATGAGCCCCTGGCACGCTGGGGAAATGCTTTACTGGAATGCATGATTCGGGCGCTTGCTCCGGCTCATGTGTATGTCATTTTTATGTATGAGGAGGAGGCCTGATGGCTACTCAGGGATATTGGAAATCCGGCGCGGTTGACTCGCCGCCCGACACTTCTACGCTTACTTCCAAGGGCTACCCGACGTCGGGCGACCCGAAAACGGGCACCCCGGCGACGAAGCCGGGAGCGGCCTGGTATTACTTGCAGGATCAAATGAGAAATTCCGTCATCGATGCCGCCGGGATGGCGCTGGCTGAACCACCCTCCGCAACCCAGTTCCTCGAAGCGCTGCGCTCGATGGCCTGGCTTGCCGACAATACGATCGCCGGAGGAAAGATTGCCGATGCCTCAATCACCGGGGCAAAGCTTGCCGCGAAAACTGTCGCCGAGGGGAATCTCGCGGATCTATCGGTGTCGACGGCAAAACTCGCGGCAGGCTGCGTAACCGGGGATAAGATCGCGCAAGGTGCGGTCGACGGCGCGCGCCTCGCGGCACAGAGCGTCGCTTTCTCGCATCTCCTCCCGGCAATTATCGCGACCGAGGCGCAAGTCACTGAAGGCACCGCCAAGGACGTACTGATGACGCCGTTCCTGACGAGACTGATGGTCGGGGCCTTCATTCCGCCGTCGGTGCCTCCCGGCACGATCATCCACTACGCCGGGCGCACGGTCCCGAGCGGCTGGCTCATCTGCAACGGCGCGAATGTGAGCCGAACCGACTACGCGGCCCTTTTCGCGGCTATCGGTACGATCTACGGTGCCGGCAACGGGTCGACAACCTTTGGCCTGCCGAATTTGAACGGTCGCTTCTTCGAAGGCACAACGTACACTGGTTCTGTCGGCACTTACCACTCAGCTGGGTTACCGAATATAACGGGTCAAATCAATAAATTACCTACGCCTTGGAACGGCTTACTTTATGAACAAAATGGGGCGCTCAAGCCCGTTAATATAGGTGATAAAGCTTATAGTGGTAATAGCAATGGTTCAAATTTCCGTTTGGAATTAGACGCTTCTGGTGCTAACGAAATCTTCGGCAACAGTACAACCGTTCAACCTCCATCGATGGCGCTACTCCCCTGTATCAAATTTTGATACAAGGTATCAGGGCAATGCTTGGTGGTTGAACGCCTGAAGAAGAGCCGAAGACAGACGAGCTGCGAGAAGCGAGAAAACCAGTTTGTCGTCGTCGGTCGTTAGCGCCACCAGATTTTGTGGATCCTTGAATGCTTTTGACATAAAAGGATCCATCGATATCAGCGGCTTGATAGTCATCTTGCCCAATTTGTCCCGTGATATTCGGCGCCGAATATAACGGGCAAGTTTGGCGCTTCCAAGGCCGATAGTCAGGTTATTTCAGGTGCGTTTTCAAACACCGGCTACCTGACCGGGGCTGATGGCAAGCAAAGCTCAGCGGTTCAATTTTCTTTTACTGCTTCGTCGTCTGATTCGACGTTTGGACGATCTTCGGGTGTTCAGCCTCCAGCGATAGCATTGCTTCCATGCATTAAATCTTGATGCACGCGAGTAACGCTATGCTCGGCGGCTGAACAGTAGACGCCGCGCCGTACACTGCCGAAGAACGCGAAGAATTCAGCGTCACGCGTCCTCCGTCCCAAGCGCCACCTTGATTAGAGTTCAAGCCTATGCGTGCTTCCCCAGTAAATGCTCCAGTGCATTGCATCCCTGAAGTATTACCGTGCTCAGTAAATGTTCCGCTGATATTCGGTCATCAAAAGCACGCTTCTGCGACCTCAAAGGGCGTTTCGTGGTCAGCGAGCCATGAACGCGCGATTGAGCGCAGACCGTGCGCTACAAGCTTTCCGGAAAGGTCTGTTGAGTGCAGATGCTTCGCTAGAGCTTGCGCGCTGACGTGCTTACCAGTCTGCTTGGCTGCAAAGATGAAATCTGAGCGCGGGTGCGGAGAGAGCCTCTGTTCTGCGTTAATGAGCGTTTGCATGAAAGCCGTGATCGGCACGCGATGAGCGCGACCTTTTTTCATCTCGACAGCTGGGATCGTGAGCACGTCCGCCTCGATCCACGACTTGCGAAGCTTTGCGTTTTCGCCTGGTCGAAGCATCGAGCAGAGTGAGAAAAGAAAGAGCACGCGCATGCGTGCGGGAGCGTCCTTCATCGTCTCCATGACGAGCGGGAGTTCGCGCCACGGCGGTGCCGGCATAGGTTTAACGATGGGCGCCGCAAAGACGCGGCTTACTCGATCGATAGGGTTGTGCTGGATGTATCCAGCGCAGACAGCTAAATCCATGATCTCTCGCGTTCGCATTAGAACCCGCTTGAGTGTGGCTTGATGGCCTTCGGCTTCGATGTGCCGGACGGTGGCAATGACAAGAGGAGCGGTGATCTCATCGAGCTGACGGCGACCGAGGGGGGAGATGACATAACGCTCAAGGCGGCGCTTTTCGTCCATGTAGGAGGTGATTCTGCCGCGCTTGAGATTGCACCACAGGCGGAAGGCGTCTGAAAGGACGTATCCACGGGGCGGCTCCTGCCCCAACTCCTTCCGCTTTCTGCGGGCCAGTTGCCGGGCCTGCATCAGAGAGACCTCGGACCATCGTCCGAGGCTCAGATCAGTAACCCTGCCTCCGTAGGAAATGCGGAGACACCAACTTTTGACCCCCGAGGGGTGAACCCGAAGGGTGAGGCCGTGGCCATCGGTCACGGTGTATCGCTTTTCACGCGGTCGCAAGGCCGCAATTTTTCTTGTAGAGAGGTTTTTCGACATGAAGCCCAATGAGATCAAAGAAATCCCGCACGTCGATGAGGACGGCTACTTTGATGGCATGGTGGCCTGCATGGCCGACGCGAAGGGCTCGCTGATGCTCGGCGCGGACTGCTATGACATCGCCGCCCCCGAAGACGATGGGAAGCACTTTTTCAAGCTGTCTGCCGACAAAAATGGCTGGGTGGCGGAAGCTATTCCGCAAACAGTCGAGGAATGCGTCGGCATCGTGCTCGATCATCACAAACAGACGAAAAGAATTCACAAACTCCGCACGGCTTTCGATGAGCTCACGAAGAACTCGACGACCTATCGCCTGGTCCAAGACCCGGAAACGAATGCCCGCTCGATCGAAAAGATTCCGGAACAGACTGTTGAGGAAGCGCGCTCCGAGAAGATGCGGGCCCTCGACTCTGCCTTTACGTCTTGGTATGAGGACGGCGCGACACTAAAGTCTTCTCTGGGCTTCGAAGCCGACTCGGACTCCCGCGCCATGCAGGACGTGAACGGCCTAGTCACGGCGGCGGAATCTTCGGCCGCCTTCGTGGACACGGAGAGCGGGGGCGGTCTGATCTTCATGGACGCCAACAACGTTGGGCATCAAGTCAGTCTTGACCAACTCAAGGCTCTGCAGCTCGAAATTATTCAGGCCGGACAGGCAGCCTATCAGGAAAAATGGAAGCTGCGCGACGCGATTGAAAAGGCGAAGACGAAAGAGGAGCTGGGAAAGATCGTCATCGCCTTCCATCCGGTTGACTTCTCTACGAAGTGATGCGGCGCTATCTGAAGCAGGTGCTCATCGCCTTTGATCAGCTCATCAACGCTCTCCTGGGCGGGTGGGCTGATGAGAGCCTCTCTGCGCACGCATGGCGACAGCACCTAGAAGGGAAACGAAATTGGCCGTATTTGCTCATCGATGCGATCTTGTTCTTCGATGGCAATCATTGCCGGACGAGCTATGAGAGTGAGCTAGAGCGGACCCAAGTGCCGCCCAGCATGCGGGGCTAGGTATAATCGCCGCCAGCATGAAGCAAGGACGCGGCGCATAGCCTGTTCCTGCCTATCCACACCTACCGACGGCCGAGGCAAGGAATTCCCGGCGTATCGCCGGAGGATAGGCCCCCGCTAGGGGTGTAGAAGCGACAAAGCCCAGTGCGCTAACACCGGGCTGAGTCAATGATGCAAGGGGTGGTTATGCATGCCTTCACTCTTGCTTCGTGTCAGATTATGCCACACGACATCGTTGTGGTGACGGGCGACATCAATATTGATGGGCTCGTCATTGCCGTCATTATTGCGGCGTGGCTGATCGGCAAGAGGCGTTAAGCCGCAGGGGTCGTTCTTCTTCGGGAGTTCGGCCCCTCTTGCTATCTGTCTGCTCAGGCCCGCCAATGCGCGGGCTTTTTTTATGGGTGAATTGATGCTCTATGTGAAATGGATATGTCTGTTGCCGCTGAGCTTCGTCATGGCGGTCGTCGGGAGGGTGCTCGCGCCGATCCTGCCGTTCTTCGCGAAGTCAGACGGCTATCTGCCCTCATGGCTTTCGTGGTTTCAGACGCCTGACAACCCTCTTGATGGCGACAAAGGCCATTGGGAGCGCTGGCCGGGCGTCTCGGCGTGGGCCACCTACAGACGACGGGTTGCGTGGCTTCTCCGGAACGTCTGCTACGGCTTCGATATCTCGGTGCTCGGGCAGAAGACTAAGCCGGGAGACTGGCTCGACATGGACGGGCAGGAAGGCGTGTCCGATCAGCCTTACGGAAAGTCCGGCTACTGGCTTAAGCGCGTCTATCGCGGCGAAAAGCTGGCCTGCTGGCACCTCTATGTCATCCGGCAGTGGAGCTTACTGCCGTCGAAGTGCCTGCGCATTTCAATGGGATGGAAGCTCTTCAGCTTTGACGGCTTGAAAGAGGAGACGCATCAGCTCACCTGCTATTGCAACCCTTTAAAAACTTTCAAACAGTAAGGAGGTCGTTATGACTAAGGAAGGAGTTCTCGCCAAGCTCAAGGAGCTCGGTCTCGACGTGAACGGCGCAACGGAAGAAGTGATCCAGAAGGCGCAGGCGTGGCTTGAAGACCAGAAGGCTCAGCTCGACACCGAGACGCGCCGCAAGGTGCGCGCTTTCTGGATCGGCGTCACTGCCGTGGGCATTGTCCTCGGCATCGCTGCAGGCTGGTTCGGGCGCTCCATGATCGGGTGACGCCATGCACTCGCTTCTACCGGTAGGGGCGGAGGCGGCGTGGATAAAGATAGGTGCGGTATTGGGGGTGATCTGGGGGGCGACTCTTGAGAGTGTTGCCCCCTTGGTCTATTGGTATCTGGCCTTCATGGCGGCCGACCTTCTCACCGGGATATGGGCCGCCTGCCGGACCGGGACTTTCAGCTCAAAGCGCCTTAGCTTTGGGATGGCGAAGAAGGGACTTGCCTTTTTCATCATCACGCTTGCGCACGGGATCGATGTGAGCTTCTGGTTCGTGCTCCACGACATGCCACTTTTTCAAAGCGTGACGCTCTGCGCCTATGCCTGCGGCGAATTCGGCTCGATCGTCGAAAACATCGAGCGGGCGGGTTTCGGAGATGCACTGCCTCCAGTCCTCAAGAAACTTTTCTTGTCGCTTGAGAAGCGCCTTGAGAATGCCGTGGACTCCAAGCTCGATCAGATCGGGCTTGATGATGAGGAGAAAGACAAGAAGACCAAATAGCAAAAGCCGCTCGGGAGCGAACCGGGCGGCTTTTTTGTTCTTTACGAACATGAATTAGCAAGAGGGTTGTACCAATGAATACTGAAGAGCGCATAGCTCGCCTGGAAGGTTTTATGAACAAGTTTGAGGAAGAGCGTATTCGAAGTGAAGAGCGAACTCGCATAGAAATCGAACTTGCGGAGGCGCGACTAAAGAAGATGCGTCGCATGTGGGAGTTCTTCAAGGTAGTACTGAGCCCGATCATTGCCGCCGTTGTGACGGCAATAGTCATGCAGTACATACAAAAATGAAAATCAGAATACGCAAAAGCCGCTCGGAGGCGAACCGGGCGGCTTTTTTATAGGCAATTGTTTCGAGGGCCTATGGGAGACATTTTAAATGCTTTGAAGATCGGAGAGCTCATGACTGCAGATGATTTGACATGGCAGGCGACGGCCATCCTGGTCGTCCTCATCGCTTTCGGTGTTGCCGTCGTCGCGTGCGTCGCCGGGAAGGCCGTGAAGATTTGGCGTGATGCTCTGAAGTGAGGGACTATGACCGCTCGAGGAATTCGGAACAACAACCCGGGGAATCTCCGGCACGGGGAAGACTGGCTCGGACTTGCTCCGGTGCAGGATGATCAGAATTTCTGCACATTTACAGAAATGCACTTTGGTGTGAGGGCGCTCCTGAAAACCCTTCGCACCTACGTAGAGAAGCGAGGATGCGACACCGTGAGCAAAATCATCACCCGATGGGCTCCGGAAAATGAAAACGATACGGCCTCATATGTGCTTCATGTCGCGACGGCCTGCCGCCGTGATCCGGATGAAGGTCTGAACTTCGAGGCCGACCCGCTCCTCTATCTGGACATCGCGAAGGCGATCGCCCGACATGAGTGCGGCGTCGATGCTGAAGCGATCACGGATGATGCGTGGGAAGTGGGCCTCAAGGAGGCCGGGCTGTGACCTATCTGAAGATCGCGGGCGCACTGCTTGCGGTGCTTCTGGCTTTCGGAGGCGGCTATCGCTATGCCGCCGCGCTTTACGAAAAGGACGCGGCGGAGCTTCGGGAAGCCGAGGCCGTTGCCCGTGCCGATATGGGGAGGAAGCAATATGCGAAGATGGTTGAAGCGCTGGACGCTCTTGCCGGTCTACGTGCTGAGCTGTCTGGGGCTCGCGCTGATGCTGAGCGCGTGCGCCGGGCCGCCGAGGTACGTGAGCGAAGAGCCAGCGCCTCTGCCTGCGGTGCTGAGCGAGCCGCAGTCTCCGCGTGCGAAGGACTTCTCAGAGAAAGTGTCGGACTTCTCGCGGAGGGTCGAGGACTACTTCAGGAAACAGCCGGAGTTCACGACGCCGCAATAGGGGTGAAGTAGCTCTATACTTTTTTGGGCGGATGTTTCCTGCCGAAACAGTCCTAGCAACTGTCCTAAGTACACCAAGAAGTACACCACCGTGACAGGTGCATTTTGAAATCGGTGTGAGAGAGGCTATCTTGAATCCTCTCACCGACCAGGATTTTGAAAGGCGCTGTTCCATCAGGGACGGCGCCTTTTTCTTTATCCTTTCGGCCAACAGGCAATCAAACCTTAGAGATGCAAATGTGCTGGATTTTGGGCTTAACGGGCGGAGCTGGCTCCGGAAAGAGCACCGCTGCAGACATCTTTCGTGAACTAGGACACCCCATCATTGATGCGGACCGCATTTCGCGTGCTGTAACTGCCGCCGGGGGCGCTGCTGTGCCCGCCATCCGCCAAGCCTTTGGCCCAGAGATGATTGAAATCTCGGGCGCTATGAACAGGGCCCGCATGCGTGAACTCGTCTTTCGAGACCCTGAAGCCCGCAAAAAACTCGAGGCCATTGTCCATAGCGCCATGAAGCAGGTGCTTGATGATGAATTTGCTTGCGCCAAACGCTCCGGCGCCCCATTTGCGGTTTATGACTGTCCGCTTTTAATCGAAAGTCCTCAAGCACGAGCCCGCGTTGACCGCATCCTGGTCATTGATGTGCCTGAATACCTGCAAGTTGAGCGTCTTGGAACCCGCTCCGGACTAGCGCCGGATGCAGCGCTTCGCCTCATTCGTGCGCAGACTTCCCGCCGCAATCGTCTGCAAGCGGCGGACGATGTGCTTGTCAATGCCGGGACTCGCGAGGATTTTGCCTGCCGAGTCCGTCATTACGCCTTGCGTCTCTGGGGAGCCGCAGAGAAACACCTTCTCTGAAACCTCTTGTCGCTTTTACCTCTTTTCGTAAAGAACTTCGTCGGATAAGATCAGAAGGTGTGCGCAGTCTTTTCGAGACTGCGTCTTTTCAGGAACGTCTAATTCGCCAACTCGAGCATGCCTGACACTGGACTGATTCTCTATGAGTTCCCCTGCAGCGAGAAGATTCGCTTTTACCTGCGGCTGGAAGCGCTCAAGCAGCGTCTGGACTGGTTCCTGACGCTCGATGGCAAAGCTGCTCACCAAGCGGCAATCAACGCACTTTTCGATCTTTCGGACGTTGCTGCCCGATCGGACCTGAAAAACGAACTCCTTAAAGCGCTCTTGCAGCAGCGCCGCGACATTGAAGCGCTTCCCGCAAACGCTACGGTGGATGGTCAGCCGGCTAAAACGGTACTGGCCCTTGTATCTGAAGCTGCTAATTCCGTCTCGGCAGCTGTGGGCCGCACCAGCCAAATCCTGCGCGACAACGAGTGGCTGCAGCTCATTCGAAACCGCCAGCGCCTGCCCGGCGGTACCTGTGAATTTGACCTTCCTCAGCTTCACTATTGGCTCTCTCAGCCGGCTGAAATTCGTCGCCAAGAACTCCTGTCACTCGCGCAGACCCTTTTGCCGATTACCAACGCGGCTCAGCTCATTCTCGACCATCTGCGGGCGCAGACCATCATTTCTGATGCTGTTGCCGAGCACGGGACAATGCAGATTCCCACATCAGGCAGTCCCTATCAACTCGCACGCATCTGGATGCCTCAGGAAAGTCAATGCATTCCTGACATGAGTGCAAACCGTCATACGCTCTGGCTGCGTTTTTCAACGCCTGACGCCAAACACCGCCTCCATGCGGTGCATGAAACGCTATCCTTCCGTCTTGGGCTCTGTATTTAAGAGCAGCTTCACACCGCCCCCCATCTCTATATTCGGCCGGCCGGCACTTTGCCGTCGCCGGCATTGCGCATCATGAAAGTTCCCTGTCCGGTCTGCCACACGCTTACTGAATATTCCTCAGCCAATCCCTGGCGGCCGTTTTGCAGCGAGCGCTGCAAAATGATTGACCTGGGCGAATGGGCTAATGACGGCTACCGAATTGAGGGAGAACCGGGTTCTGCTGACCGCATGAGCCCAGAAGAACTCGACGCCGCCGCCGATCGTGCGCGCGAACTCGAGGAGCGTCAGCGCTCCGCCAAAACCAACGGCGCCCGCAGGCGCCGTTGAGATCCGCATGCAAAGCGGTTCCAGCTTCACCGTTTTTTAAATCAACGGTTTAACGCCGTGAGCCCCCTTGGCCTGCCACGTCTCAAGATCGGCCGCGGCAGCGCCGTCGACATACATCGGCAGACGCGGTTCTCCGTTAAGCAGGAGACTCTCAAACTTCTCGGGCGGCACGATCACGAAGTCGTAGTCCATGGCGACACACTTAAGCACCTCATCCATGGTTTCCGCGCGGGCACCTACCCAACGATAGCGGCGGTCACGAACGACTGTTGCGGCCAATGCCTCACGCGTCAGTGTTAAGAGATTATCAGACTCCTCAAACACTTCCGGCAGTTCGACACGATTCACAATAACCTGGTCCACCGGGAGCATTAAACCCGGCGTGCGTTCGTCAGCCGCATAGAACCCGCACTGCTGACCTTCCTTAGGTACCGGCGTGCCGGCAAAGTCATGCGAGCGGCGAAAGTGCAGACGCACATGCGCATGAGGATAGCGGTGCTCCTTCACAAACCACGGCGTCGAGTAAGAAACCGCCAGACCGAGTTCTTCATTGAGTTCGCGCGCGAGCGCCTGATGAACGGTTTCACCCTTTTCAAGCTTGCCGCCCGGGAATTCCCAGTAACCCGCATAGGGCTTGCCTTCGGGGCGGGAACTCAACAGCATCCTGCCGTCTTCACGAATAAGCACGCCGACGGCCACTTCAACAATGTTGTCGCTCACAGAAAATCTCCAATAGTTCGCGCGCGGTTCCCGCGCACGCAACTTGTTAATTGTCCTCCATCACGCCGATTTATGCTTGACTGCCGAACAGGATCGCTGAGCAGATCGCGCCTGTCTCAGCGAAAATCCGTAGACAGCGATATTTTTTTTATGGGTTCACCTTATCAACCACTGCACAGGCATTGAGTGTTCGCGGGAAGCCAAGGTAGACAACAGCGCACTGAAGTGCATCGATCAGATTGTCCTTCGTGTTCCCGCAGCGAAGATTTGCCGCAGCATGAGCACTAAGCTGTGCCTCACAGCCTCCGAGCGCCGCAATCGTGCAAAAAGTAGCCAGTTCGCGTTCGGCAATCGAAAGACCTTTGCGGGTATAGAAATCGCCGAAACACCAACCGGAAAGATCATCAATCATCAGACTGCGGCGCTCTGCCGGCGTCGTCTGATGCATGCGGGTAATTTGCTCACCAAAAATTTCTGTCTGTACTGCAATCCCCTTTTGCAGACGATTCTCATCACTGACGACAGTCCGACTTTCAAGCGGCAGCGCAATACCCGCCGCCGTCATGGCAGTATGAACGCCGGCCAACACTGCTCGAGTTCGCGCCATGCCGGCATAGGGAGAAGCATGAAAGACCGCCTCCTCAATGTCGCCGGGCGCCAATCCATCGGCGAGTGCGGCTGCCGCAGTGCGCTCGCCAAGATCCTCAAACCCCAAACCGGCGGCGACGGACAACACAGCCAAATGCTTCTGTCGAATTGAAAGTGAAGCACCGCGCTTCGTCAGAAGCGTCATACGGTCTTCAATCGCATCAAAGTCGGGCGCGTTTACCTTTGAATTTGAATCCGCTGCATATGCCGCACCGGCAGCGCCGGCTCCGACGACAGAAGCCGCCATCGGCAGCGAAAGCACTTGCCTGCGGGAAAAGTTCGTCATTTCCGCCTCCATTGGGATGTTTGAATGAAGCATCAAATGCAATGCATACATTCTGACAACGCCACGGATCCGCGTATCTGCTGATTCTGCCTAAAAATCAGATGAAGCCGCTCTCACTGCGTCCGGCAATTTCATGCCCAAAAGCGAAATCCCAAACGACCGCGCCCTAAATGGATGGAGAGCTCTTCTGAACCCTCCAGCCAAGCGTGAACCGCTTCAATATTGGCGCCTGACTGCTCGGGCTGACGCAGACCCTCATAAAGCAGTGCATTGGCAATCCGCACCGAAACAGGCGTACGTTCAAAACCCGCTATGCCTGTTGTGAGGAGCACCGAACGAAGAAATTCGCTCAGGACTCTCGGCCGATCACTTTCGGCAAGCTCCAACAATTCACAACGAAAAACAACCAATGCCGGAGCAAGCCGTCGCGCAGCATGCACCGCCTCCTGAGCAGAATCAGCACCTTCGAGCACGCAGGGCAGCGCTCCTATCGCGGCACCGGCTCGACGGGCCAGAACCCCTAATGCAGCTGAGAGAGCCGCCTCTAAGGGCGCTCGCCGCGGGTCCTCCCAGCGCATGACAGGATTGTCATGATGGGCAGCCGTCGAAAAAAGCAGCAGCACGTCACCTGGTACTGGTCCCGTACGAGCGCGAAGTGCTTCAGGTCCCGCGAGCCAAAGCGGTCTGGCCATATCTTCGAGTACGGGGCGGCCAACATCCGCGTCAATGCCGGCCATCCACACCATGCTGCCAAATCCTGGGTTCGGCGCAAAAAAGCGTGCCGCAGAGACTGCAACCGCCCCGTCCGTCAAACGAAACGGGATAGAAACGGAATCAGCACCTGGGCCCTCTGGGGAGATCGTTTTTTGCGCAGACATCGCTCGCTCAAGCCGACGGAGCTCTTCTCCCACAGGGAAATGCATAAAGACGGGGCCTGCCGACGCAAATAGGAGATTAGATTCGGCAATGCCCAGCCGCTCCGCAGCCGCATGTGCAAACCCCTGCGCGGCTGCTGTTGAAAGATCTCCGCGGCCTGCGCAGCCTGAGCCCGCAGTAATCAGCAGTCTGGACCCTGCACCAGTCCAAACTTTTTGAGCGGCTTGTACAAGTCTTTCTGCGGCGCCGTCATCCGGATAGGCAGAACCGAGCATTGCGCCGGTCGCGACGGTCCATCGTGCCGGCGGCGTAAATTCTGCGCACCAAAAATCTCCGGCACTTCGCCAGACCGCTCCGGGAAGCGCAAAACGCGGCAGTTGATGATGGGATGCAGCAGAGTTCATGCTAATTTGGAAAAAGAAACGTTCACCCAAAGCATACCGCCCGGCAGCTTTTCTATCGAAAAACAATTCCGGGCGGTGAACTCCACCGCCCCCTCAGGAGGGGGCCGCGGTCATCAAGGTTCAGAAAGCAATCAACGCAAACGGCCGTGGCAGTCCTTGAACTTCTTCCCGGAACCGCAGGGGCACGGGTCGTTGCGGCCGCAATGACGGAAAGCCGCCTGCAAGCGAGCGTTCTCGTCTGCGCTCAGCTGATCCAGAGAACTGCCCTGATCATTCGGCGCATTGAGTCCCTGTGAAGCGTCGGCGTCAGCGAGATGCGATGCATCGGCACGAGCCTCGCCGCGGGCAAGATTGTCTTGCGCAGCAGCCTGCGCCTCTTCAGGCTGTTTGATCTCAACGCGCATGAGTACCGTGGTCGTCGTTTCACGGATCGAGTCGAGCAGCTGCTCAAACATCGTGAAGGCCTCGCGCTTATATTCCTGCTTAGGCTGCTTCTGAGCGTAACCGCGCAGGTAGATGCCCTGACGCAAGGCGTCCAAAGCGGCAATGTGCTGGCGCCAGAGCTGGTCGATCACCTGCAGGAGCACCGAACGGCCAAAAGCAGCGAAAGCGTCATGGCCAACCAGCGTTTCCTTGGCTTCATAGATCTCGTTGGCACGGTCAATAAGCGCCTTCAAAAGATCTTCATCCGTCGTCGCAGTGTCCGCGTCGAGCATCTTCTTGAAGTCGATTTCAATGCCAAAACCGCTCTTGAGTTTGTCGTTGAGCGCATCAAGATCCCACTGCTCTTCAACGGTATCCGCCGGCACAAAGCTGCGGAACAAATCGGTGAAATACCCCTCACGCAGATTCTTGATGAGCTCACTGCAGTCGGTCGCTTCAAGAATCTCATTGCGTAAGCCGTAGATCTCATGGCGCTGATCGTTCTGGACATCGTCAAACTCCAGAAGCTGCTTGCGGATGTCGTAGTTGCGGCCTTCCACTTTGCGCTGTGCGGATTCGATCATGCGAGTCAGCATCTTCGACTCAATCGCAACGCCCGGCTCAAGCTTGAGCCGATCGGCGATGGCGCGCATACGGTCGCCGCCGAAAATGCGCAGCAGCTGATCTTCCATCGACAGATAAAAGCACGATGAACCCGGGTCACCCTGACGTCCTGCGCGGCCGCGCAGCTGATTATCGATACGGCGGGATTCATGACGTTCGCTGCCGATGATGCGCAGGCCGCCGGCTGCCACGACCTCGTCATGGAGCTTTTGCCACTGCGACTTCACCTCAGCGATGCGCTGCGCTTTTTCTTCTGCGGAAAGCGTTTCGTCAGCTTCAATCGCACCTACAGCCTTGTTGATGCCGCCGCCGAGCACAATGTCGGTACCGCGGCCAGCCATATTGGTAGCGATCGTCACCATGCCGGGACGACCGGCATCCAGCACGATCTGCGCTTCGCGTTCATGCTGCTTGGCGTTGAGCACATTGTGCTCAATACCCTCTTTCGTCAGCAGCTGCGAGAGCAGTTCGGAGTTTTCAATCGAGGTCGTGCCGAGCAAAACCGGCTGTCCCTTCGCGTGACATGCCTTGACGTCCTCAACGATGGCCTGATATTTCTCCGCCACCGTACGGTAGACCTTGTCTTGCTCGTCGATTCGGATCATCTTGCGATGTGTCGGAATAACGACAGTTTCAAGGCCATAAATGTCCTGGAACTCGTACGCTTCAGTATCCGCCGTACCCGTCATGCCGGAGAGCTTCTCGTACATGCGGAAGTAGTTCTGGAAGGTAATCGACGCCATCGTCTGATTTTCGTGCTGAATGCGCACGCCTTCCTTAGCTTCGACGGCCTGGTGAATACCTTCGCTCCAGCGACGTCCCGGCATCAAACGGCCCGTAAATTCGTCCACGATGACGATTTCACCGTCCTGCACCACATACTGCTGATCGCGCTTGAAGAGCGTATGAGCCTTCAGGGAGGCCATCAGGTGATGCATCAAAATGATGTTCTTCGGCGAGTAAAGCGATTCGCCGGGACCGACAAGACCGCGTTCTGCGAGGATCTTTTCGAGCTTCACATGGCCGGACTCGGAGATATAGACCTGATGGGCTTTTTCATCTACCCAATAGTCGCCTTCGCCCTTTTCCTCCTGCTGGCGCGTGAGGAGCGGCGGAATTTCGTTGATTCGGAGGTAAAGATCCGTATTGTCATCGGCCGGCCCCGAAATGATGAGCGGCGTACGCGCCTCGTCAATCAGAATGGAGTCCACTTCGTCGACAATCGCAAAGTAGAGACCGCGCTGACGGCGCGCGGAGACGTCGTACTCCATGTTGTCGCGCAGATAGTCAAAGCCGAACTCATTATTCGTGCCGTACGTAATGTCGGCCGCATAGGCTTCTTTCTTAACCGCAGTGTCCTGCTGCGAAAGAATCTTGCCGACGGAAAGCCCGAGCCAGTTATAAAGCCGTCCCATCCAGTCCGCATCGCGCGAAGCCAGATAGTCGTTGACGGTCACGACATGCACGCCTTTGCCGGCCAAAGCATTTAAATAGACAGCAAGCGTAGCGGTAAGGGTTTTGCCTTCACCAGTGCGCATTTCAGCAATCTTGCCGTCATTGAGCACCATGCCGCCAATCAGCTGCACATCGAAGTGGCGCATACCGAGCACGCGCTTAGAGGCTTCGCGCACAACCGCGAAGGCTTCCGTCAGCAATTCGTCCGTGGTCGCACCCTTGGCAATACGGTCGCGGAATTCCTGAGTCTTGGCCTGCAGTTCGGCGTCCGAAAGCGCCTCCATGGCGGGTTCGAGCTTGTTGATCGCAGCCACTTGGCGGCGGTACTGCTTAATGAGCCGCTCGTTGCGGCTGCCAAAAATCTTGGTTAAAAGTTCGTCAAACATGTTTTCGCTGGAATTCTGCGTCGCGGCGTCTGCTGTCACGGCAGGCGTCTGCTTGGGTTTTAGGTCTGCCTCGAGAATAGAGCCGTCAAAAAAAGCGGAAGTCTTATCAATAAGACTGCTGCATTACATCCTGCTTAAGGTAGAAAACGCATCCATGCGCCTCAACCCATAAAGCATCGGGCACCATCTCGAGTAGACTTCTCCAAGAAGGGCTAGGCGCTCCGGCATGCTGATGGAAAAACCGTCCAAGACGGCCATATTCCCCAGAGAGCCGAGCACAATTGAAGGATTATCGCATTTTTGCGATCCTGCAATGCCGCCACTGAGCCCGAATTCATTGCGGAATAATGCTTTCCGCTGCAGATTGTCCGGAGACCCTTTTCGTGCCTAGGCTTCGCTCGCTTCCTGCCGGCTTTACGCTCAGAAACCGCGGCTTCCGCTCTCCGGAAAAGTCACTCGCCGAATCGAGTGCCAGCGGAAAGCTTCTTGCCGAATACGAACTGGCCTGCCGCGCCGGCAAAGCCATCATGCCGCTTATTGACCAGCTGCGGCTGCCGCTCGACTTTTCATCCGGACGCGGTGTCCGGATCAACACTCAAGGCACCATTACCTTCATCACCGACAGCGCTGCTCAGCAAAGTCGGTTAAGAAATCTTTCTAAACGAATTCTTGAAAATCTCATTACGGCAGGCGTCCCTGTTGTTGCGGTTGACTTCCGTAACCGCGGACGCCGCTCCACACTCAATGAAGCTGAAAAACCTGAGCCGATCCGAACCCCTTCACTCATTGCCGCTGCAGAACTTGAATCCTCTGCAGCCCGACTGATCAATCCTGACCTCAAACACCAGATACTCGCACTCGCAGCAGTGCTTCGCCCTCGGCCCGAAGAAATGCCGCTGGCCGTTGAAACGGCTCTGGAAGGCACGATTGAACGCATTGATCGACTGATCGGGCGTACCGATCGAATCAAAACACTGCTGCCGAGTGCTCCGGACGCCAAACTGATTCCCGATGAAGCCTCTGCCAAGGCGAACCCCGTACTGGCCGCCGTTCGCTCACGTCAGCGCGCACGGCTCGCTCGGCGTACGCTCGCAGAAACCGAAACGAATCAGATCGCCGAAGAAGCCCGGCAAGCGCTGGCGCTGCTGAAGACTGCACGTGAAAAATTGATGCCGCCCGCAGCAGAGGAGGCCGCAGCGGAGCTGCCGTTCGAACTTTCTTCCAAAGTACTCGACGATGCCGGCCAAAGCGCCGTCAGCGCCGCACTTAAGATCGCAGGATGGACGGCAAGACTCAACCAAGTGGAGGATCGCCTCACACTGCCTCTGGAAGAAGCCGTACAAACGCTTGCCGCCAAGGGAACACCGCCAGCCGCCGCCAGCCCCTCACTTCCGAACGCCGGAACGCCGGAGGAGCTTTCGCCGGCAGTGCTTCGCAGCGAGCTCAAGCGAAAAATAAAAGTCCTGCAAAGCAAACTCTCCGAAACGCTTTCGCAGATAAGACATATCGGCGTGCGCATGCCCGAGCTGCCCGATATTCTCGCCGCCGACAGTCGGCTGGCCCAGGAAGCCGCAGATCTCGCACGAGCACGCGAAAAAGGCGACTCGCAGGCTTTGGCTGTTGCGCTCTCGGCAGAAAGCTCCCGCAAACTCCTCTCGTGGGAGTCGCGTCTGGAAGTGAAAAGCCGACTCGACACGCTCGAGCAAACTCTGGCAGCCATGTCCAAGCGTTTTCTGGCCGACCGGCCTTGGCTGCTCGCGCCTCGGTCCAAATACGCCGACGAGCGTCCTGAGACAATGGAAACGCTGCGGAAAATCGATCGACGGCTGATCAATGAAGAAGAGGCGCTCTCAAGCATGTCCGCAGAGATTGAGACATTGGCAGAAAAAGTCGAAATTCTCCGCGGGGATCTCCCTGACGACGCCCTGAGCGGCATCAACCCCTTGGAAGGTGCGCTTCTTGAATCGCTCAAAATCGTTTTTGCCCGTCTGCGCAGTCTGGAAGCTGTCCTTGGCGGACGTCTCAATGAATCCATCATTCCCTCGGAAGCAGAGGCCGAAGCAGACCCACAGCTCGCCGCCATCCGCGCGCGTCAACTCGCGCGGCTTAAAACCTGGGATAACCGTGCCGCACTCCTTGCCGCCGCCGAGCAGTCGGCAGCCGCTGTTGATCGAGTGCTCACCGCGCCGCGCGGAGAGGGATTGTCCCCAGAACTCGCCGCTATGCTCGAGCGGGCGGCCGCAGAAGTGGTCGAACGTTTCGAAGCAGCTCGTGCTGCCATAGACCCCGACGCCAAGCCCCTTGAGCTGCCCGATCTTTTCGGCGCGCCTATACCGGCCGACGAAAAATCGGAGTCTGCCGCCCCGCACGCCAGTCAAACCGCTCGATCGGCGGAAGATGCCGTACAGGCAGCGGCCGAGGCAGAGGAGGCCGAACAGCTGGAACTTCGCACCAAGCTCGAGGAGCTGCTAACCATTATTCCAATATGGGCCGACCGTCTGCCGCGCATGCCGGACCCCAAACTCATCCCGAATGAAGCAGAGTGCGCCGGCAATCCGCAGCTCTCTGAACTGCGAAGCCGTATGCTCAGCCGGCGCAGTCGCCGTGAAGATCTGCAGGCACGTCTCAGCAGTCTGCACGAAGCTGCGCTTAAGCTGCGCGAACGCCTGGGCAATCCTCTCGCCGACGCTGCCGAAACGGGCCGTTATGCTGCCGCACTGATGCGTGACGCCGACCGTTTTTCGGCAGACCTTGGCAAATAAAAAGCCGCAGGCAGCGTCATACAGCCCGCGGCTTTGCGTTTTCCGTCGGAAAATGCACAGTTAGAACGGCAGCTTCCCGTCATCGGGCGCTTCAGGACGAACCGCGGCAGGCTGAGGCCAAAAATCAACCGGACAGTCCTTAGCATGTTCGAATGTTACGGTTTCAAAGGCTGAAGGATCCGCTAAAAGTGCACGCAGCAGCTGGTTGTTGAGGCCATGCCCCGATTTTTCTGCAATGTAATGCGCAAGCAGCGGCGCGCCGAGCACATAAAGATCCCCCATTGCGTCCAGGATCTTATGCTTCACAAATTCACCTTGTTCGCGCAGCCCTCCGGGATTGAGCACCCGGAATTCATCCATGACGATGGCGTTGGACAGTGAGCCGCCTTGCGCAAGACCAATTTTGCGAAGCCTTTCCACATCCTGAACGAACCCGAATGTCCGGCACCGCGATACGGCCTGTTCATAGTTGACTTTGGAAAAGTCAATGTCAGCATATTGATCCGTAGCGTCGATCGCCGGATGACCGAAGGCAATGCGAAACGACAGCCGGAAGCCTTCGTGAGGTTCCAGCCGAGCCAGTTTGCTGCCTTCGCGCACCTCAACGGGCTTCAGAATACGCACGAAGCGCCGCGGCGCCTTCTGCTCAACAAGCCCGGCGCTGTGAATGAGATAGACGAAGGCTGCTCCGGATCCATCCATGACGGGGATTTCCGGCGCATTGACTTCAACGAGACAATTGTCCACGCCAAGTCCCGAGAAAGCACTCATCAAATGTTCAATCGTCGCCACCGCCGCACGCCCGACGTTCACGGTCGTTGCCATGCGCGTGTCGTTCACATTCATGGGCGCAGCAGGAATATCGACAGGCGGATTAAGGTCAACGCGGCGAAAGACAATACCGGAATCTTCTGGTGCCGGATGAAGCACCAGACGGATTTTGCGGCCGCTGTGCAGACCGATGCCGACAGCGGCTACAGACTCGGCGAGCGTGCACTGGCAGAACATGACTCAATACGCCTCAGCTCAAATACTTCGGAATGCTGAATTTCGGCGCCCCTGTCTGCGCGGCTTCCTCATCGGTCTTCTTCTCCGTCTTCGGCGTGCCAAAGATCGTCGGCGGTTCGTCAGACGAAGGCTGCGAAGCTTCAGCAGCAGATGCGGGCTGACCAATTGCCGGCGCAGCGGCGGGTGACGTTGTGTCAACGGTCGTCGTCGGATCAATCGGGCGATCGAGACCGGTTGCGACTACCGTAACACGCACTTCATCCCCCATTTCCTCAGACATAGCCGAGCCAAAGATGACGTTGGCCTGTTTGGTGACAAAGGTATTGAGTACGCCCATCGCCTCGCGAATTTCCGCGAGCGTGAGACTTTCATTGCCAGTGAAGTAAACAAGCATGCCGCGCGCCCCCTGAAGGTTGGCTCCTTCGAGCAGCGGACAAGCGATGGCCGCTTCCGCAGCTTTGCGGGCACGATCGGGACCGGATGCCGTCGCCAGGCCGATGATGGCGCTGCCGCGCTCGCTCATGACGGTCTTCAAATCTTCAAAGTCGACATTGATCGTGCCGGGCGTATGAATGATTTCCGCGATGCCGACGCAGGCTTTGTAGAGCACTTCGTTGGAGGTTTCAAAGCATTCTTTCATCGTGGCGTTCGGCGGGCATTCTTCTTCGAGCTTCTCGTTCAGAATGACGATCATCGAATCGACTTTGCTCTTGAGATTTTCAATGCCTTGTTCGGCCGTACGCATACGGCGAGCGCCTTCAAAACTGAAGGGCTTCGTCACCACGGCCACCGTGAGAATGCCCAATTCCTTCGCAATCTCAGCAATCACCGGCGCAGCGCCCGTTCCCGTACCGCCGCCCATGCCGGCCGTAATAAAGAGCAGATTGGCTCCGCGGATCGCTTCCGCCACCTGTTCGCGCTTTTCCTGTGCGGCAGCCGCACCGATTTCCGGACGCGCTCCCGCACCCAGTCCGGTGCTGCCGAGCTGGATGTTGACGTGAGCCTTGGAGCGCTGCAGTGCCTGATGGTCCGTATTGGCAGCGATGAACTCAATGCTCTTGGCGCCGTGGGTAATCATGTGCTCGACGGCATTTCCGCCGCCGCCGCCCACGCCGATCACCTTGATCACGGTTTTGAGCGGGTCAAATTCAGGAAGAACTTCAAAAGGCATGTCAACCTCGTTAATGGAATTGGTGAATTATCCGTTCTTTTTGGCCATTCTGCGGACAGAGAAAGCGTTGGACACGTCAATAGTCGCCAATGAAGAATGTCTTCAGGCGCTCACGGAATCCCTGCCGACGCCTGACGCCCCATGCATTCTCTACACCGAGCGCACCGGCGTCGATAGCACACTGCACTAAGCCAGCAGCCACTACCGAATCAGGCCGCTGCAGCAGCGCCGACTCGCCTTCTGCGCGCCGTGGCAGTCCAATACGCACACGTTTGCCCATTTCCGCCGCAGCCGCATCAGCGATGCCCGGGAGCATGGCTCCGCCGCCGGTGAGCACCACGAGTTCAACATGGTCAAAGGCCCTTGCATCAATAAGCAGCTGTCGGTAGAGATGGAAATATTCTTGTGCGCGCGCCGCAAGAGTCTTCACGAGCAGATCCCGGGAATAAAGGCGTGAAAGCGCACCGTGAGATTCAAACTGTACAACTTCACCGGCAATAACCTGCGACAGACGGCACTCCCCCGAATTGCGCTTTAATTCCTCGGCTTCCTCAAGACTGATGCCGAGAACCATAGCCAAATCGCGGGTGAAAATTTCAGCGCCCCAAGGACGCACGTCAGTGAACTGTACGCGTCCCTCAGCCATCACAATGATTGATGTCGTCTGCGCACCGATATCGATTACCGCTGCGCCGCATGTTTTTTCGGTTTCGGAGAGAACGGCCTGAGCCGCTGCCCAGGGATGCGGCTCATAGTTGATGACCTCCACTCCGGCGCGCTGAATACAGCGCTTCAGATTGTCGGCATTGGTTTTGGAGCCGTAAAGTGCATGCACATAAGCCTCAAGCTTAGGCCCCACCAATCCGATGGGACGGGCAGTCATCACGTCGCCGCAGCGGAACCCCTGCGGAATCAGTTTGATGACAGTGCTGCCTTTGCCTTCGCGCATGGCGGCGAGCCGAGCATTTGATTCGGCCTGTTCAACGTCTTCCCGAGAAACCTCTTGCCCGCGAAGCACCGTTTGTCCAACACAGTTGGCACTCTGCAGGTACTTGCCGCCGATGGCCGCCCACACACCGGAAAGCTGAACTTCGGCCGTGTACTGCGCTTCCTGCACAGCCTTGCGAATCGATTGAACAGCTTCTTGTACATCAACGACGCACCCTTCCTGTACGCCCGAAGAGCGTGCATTCCCCATGCCGATCACCCGCATGGAACCCGGTTCTGCGCCAGGTCGCGCGACGATGCAAAGCACTTTATCCGTGCCGATGTCGAGGGCGGCAAAGAACTCGCGGCCGTGATCCTGAGACTTCATGAGAGCAATGGATGGGAAAGGAAGGATTCGAAAGAAGGATATTGTAGGACGTCATATGACGCAGTGAGCATTTAGCGGGCAGCTGCACCGCCTTCAGTCTCATGCGACTCGCTCGATGCCGCATCCGCGGCATCATCCGCAGCCGATGCTGCCTCAATATCGTCCACTGAGTCTTTGCTTGACGACGCTTCCGCTTCTGCCGCCGCATCCGCCGCGCCATCGGCATCCCCAAGCGATGGACGAGCACTGCTCTGAGCGGACACAGCCTGCACGGATGCCAAATATTCCGCCACCTGTTCGCGATTGACCTTACCGGCTGCAATCGCCCGACGATAGCGGGCATCGAGCGAGGCCGGCGGTCCGCCCATAATTTCCACAATTCGCGGATACGCTTCCACCACCTGACGCAGACGCTCCTCAACGGCTGCGCCGTTAGCATCGCGTCCGAGTTCAATCTTTGTGGGGGGAATCGTCGGACTTTCTATCGTAAGCGTCCAGCTGCCTCGGTCTGAAAGCTCCAGTTCGGTAATCTTGGCGGGAATATGTTCCGTCAGTCCGCTGAATCGGCGCCAGCGGCGAAGCATTTCCGGTACGGCCTGAGCCTCCCCGCGAAACGTTGGAGCCCCGGCCGTTTCCGATCCTTCATCAGGATTGGCCGAAAAAAGCTGACCTTCACCGCTGACGAGCCGGCCGTCTTCATAGACAGCCGCGGCTTCGTATACCGTCACATCAATCATCAGCGCGTCGGGCCAAACACGGCGCACTGCGGCGTACTGCACCCAGGGCACCGTTTCGGCGGCATCTCTGACGGCCTTCAAATCAACCGTAAAAAAGGTTTTACCTGCAGCAGCGGGCTCCACTGCTTCCTTTAACCTCGCCAACGGCACCTTCTGGACGTCCCCGGTCATCTCCAGCCGCTGAAGCATGAAGATCCGCCCATCAGCGGCCTCTCGCACGACAAGCGCGCCCAGTATGAGCACAGTCAGGAGTCCCGCCACTCGCGCCGCAGGAAGCCCCCATCGCCGAAGACCGTAACGCATGCGTTCGGCCGCACCGAGACGTTCGCGCGGCACAGGAGGAAGTTCATCCGCAAATTCAGGCGTGCGGCTCCCTACATGCAGATTGTCCGCAGCAGCCCGCTTTCCTCTGGCAGCAAGCGTCGGCTCCTGCCGCCCCAGACTGTCCTGAGGCAGGGGGATCTGTCGCAAAGGATTGCCGGCAGCGTCGGTCCGTTCAGTTTGCGGTACGTCCATCTTCGGTCAAAGCGCAGATCAGATCAAGCAATGTCCGTGCGGGCGAGTCCGAGCACTCTGAGGCAGAGGTCGGCATAGGACAGCCCTACAGCACGAGCCGCCATCGGCACGAGCGAGTGCGGGGTCATGCCCGGCGACGTATTGATTTCGAGCAGTGCAAATGTTCCGTCAGCACGTTCAAGCGCGTCGACTCTCGACCATCCGCGGCAGCCGAGCACTGCGAAGGCTTTCTCGCAAGCAGCAGCAAGCGCTTTCGCCGAAGCCTCTGGAAGCTTTGCCGGACACTCGTAGCGCACCACATCCGTGTAGTACTTATTCTGAAAATCGTAACTGCCTTCAGGAGCACAGATCTCAATCACGGGGAGCGCCTTGCCATCCAGAATGGCCACCGTAAACTCGCGCCCGTGAATGTACTCCTCCACCAACACCTCTGCGGCATCACGCTCAGCAGCTGCATTGAGCGCAGCTCGCAGCGAATGAAGGGAAAGCGCATCGCGATCGAGCTTGGTAACACCAATCGAGGAGCCGTCATGACCGGGCTTAACGACAACGCCGTCAGCACCAAACTCGGCAATGGCACGCTCGAGCTCAGCATCCGATGCGGCTGCCGTCAAACGCACGCCCGCAGGCACGGAAATGCCGTTGGCACGCCAAATGTTCTTCGTAAGCTCCTTATCCATCGCAATCGCCGAAGCCGTCACGCCAGGACCGGTATAGGGAAGACCTATGCAATTGAGGAGTCCCTGTACGGAGCCGTCCTCGCCCAAGGTCCCGTGAAGCGCAATAAAGGCGGCATCATATGCGCCCTCTTCCAGACCGCCCACGCTGTCAACAGCCGGATCCCAGCTTTCAACCTCCAGGCCCTTTGAAGCCAGCGCCTCCTTTACGCCGCGCCCCGATAGAAGCGAAACCTCACGCTCAGAGGAAATGCCTCCCTCGAGCACTACAACGCGTTCAAGACGCGGTTCTTCTGCTTGGGTCATTTGCAGACTCCTATTTTTTATTCCATCAGAGACGACCGGCGAGTTTCGGCGCCGCACGGCCAATTGAGCCCGCACCCATCGTTACGACAACGTCACCGGGCTCTACGAGCGAGCGCACGGCATCGGGCACTTGATCAACATCCACCACAACGGGTTCACTGCGGCCAGAGGCTTTGATGGCCTCGGCAAGATGGTGACTGTCTGCACCGGGGATGGGGGCTTCCCCCGCAGGATAAACATTGGCCAACACGACGCCGTCGACATCCTCAAGGACCTTCACAAAATCATTGAAGCAGTCGCGCGTACGAGTGTAGCGGTGCGGCTGGAAAGCAACGACAATGCGGCGGCCGGGCCACGCACCGCGTACTGCCGCGAGGGTTGCCGCCATTTCGTGCGGATGATGACCATAGTCATCAATCAGTGTGAAGGTTCCCGTGATGCGGCCATCCGCATCCTGAATAGGAATATCACCCCACTGTGCAAAGCGCCGGCCTACGCCCTTAAATTCTGCCAAGCCGCGCTTGATGTCTTCGTCCTTAACGCCCGCCAAGGTCGCGATTGCGACCGCCGCCAAGGCATTGCGCACATTATGTACGCCCGGCAGGTTCAGTACGACGGGCAGCGGCGGATGATCAGGGCGTAGAACCGTAAAACGCATGCGCGTGCCATCGGCCGTCACATCAATTGCGCGAACGGTAGCGTCATGAGAAAGACCGTACCCAATCACGGGTTTCGTTACGCGCGGACGAATCGAGCGAACGTTATCGTCGTCCATGCAGAGCACGGCTACGCCGTAAAAAGGCAGACGTCCGAGAAAGTCCACAAAAGCACTCTTTAGTTTCTCAAAGTCGTGCCCATAGGTATCCATGTGGTCTTCGTCAATGTTGGTAACGGCAGCAATAACCGGCGTGAGATTCAGAAACGACGCATCAGATTCATCGGCTTCGGCCACCAGAAATTCGCCCGTTCCCAAGCGAGCATTCGCGCCTGCGCTATTGAGTTTTCCGCCGATGACAAAAGTCGGATCCAGTCCGCCTGCGGCGAGCAGTGATGCGGTAAGCGAGGTGGTCGTCGTTTTCCCATGAGCGCCTGCAATTGCAATGCCGCGGCGCAGCCGCATTAATTCAGCAAGCATCACCGCGCGCGGGACGACTGGAATATCGAGTTCACGAGCAGCGGTAACTTCTGGGTTGTCAGCCTTTACGGCCGAAGAAACGATCACTGCATCCGCGCCGCGGATGTTCTTCTTGTCGTGTCCGAGCGAAATGCGCGCCCCCAAAGACTGCAGACGTTCAGTCACGGGCGACGCAGCGATATCCGAGCCGCTGACGACATAACCTAAATTGAGGAGCACTTCGGCGATGCCGCTCATGCCAGCACCGCCGATCCCGACGAAATGCAGATGATTGACCAGAAACTTCAAGGTGGTTCTCCGTAAAAGGGGCAAATATTCGCGTGCGAGCGTCAGGCCTTCGGGATCTTCGGCGCCCGACGTGCGACGACTTCTTCAATCAAGTCAGCGACTTTAGCCGCCGCATCCGGCGCGGCAATGGCGCGTGCTGCTTGAGCATGCTCGAGCAGCGACTCACGCGTCATGCCTGAAATGAGCTTGGCCACAGCCTGCGGGGTAAAGTCCGCTTGATTCACCAACCAGGCCGCCCCCCGATCCGCAAGATATTTGGCATTGCCGAGCTGGTGCTTAGTGGTTTTGGCAATAAAAGGCACCAACACTGCAGCGGCGCCCGCTGCGCACAATTCCGAACAGCTCGTTGCACCCGATCGGCACAGCACCAGGTCACTTTCGCGGTAGCGCGCTGCCATATCGTCAATGAAAGGCACGACTTCAGCCGCAACGCCTGCCTTGGCATACGCTTCGCGCACAGCCGCATCACGATCGCGCCCAGTCTGATGAAGGACAATAGGACGCTCACTCTCAGGAATCATTGCCAAAGCCTGCGGCAGCACGTCGTTGAGTACCTGAGCGCCCAGCGAACCGCCGAAAATAAAGAGTTTTAGCGGCCCCGTACGCCCGGCAAAACGCTCTGCGGGCGCCGGCAGCGCCGCGATTTCGGCGCGCACGGGATTCCCTGTCGTATGCCCTTTGATGCCTGCAAACGTGCGGGCACCGCCCGCAAACCCGCAGGCCAGCGCATCGCAAAAAGGCAGCACAGTATTGGTGGACATCAAGAGGTCAGCGTCGCAATTCATCAGCACAATGGGACGCTTGAGATTCTGCGCCGCAAAGCATACCGGCACAGCGATGTAGCCGCCCGTGGAAAACACTGCCGTCGGACGAAGTTTTTTAAGCAGCTTGCGGGCATCCCAGATAGCCTTGAGCATCTTGATGCCGCCCGTAATCATCCCTGTAATGCCGCGTCCGCGCATGCCTTGGAAGTTAAGCGGATGGAATTCGATCCCCTGACGCTCTACAAGCCCTTTTTCCATGCCGGTGGTCGTGCCAATCCAAACGATCTTCCATCCTCGATCGGCCATTACGCGAGCGACGGCCAGACCAGGCATCACATGTCCGCCAGTCCCTGCAGCGGCGATGACGAGCGTGCGGCCGTCGGCCGCAGTTTGTTGTTTGTTGTCAGCGGTCACACCTGACCTCCTCGCATCAAAATTTTGTTTTCTCGGTCTACTCTTAAAAGCAGTCCAATGGCGATCATGGATGAGAGCATGGAGGATCCCCCAAAGCTCACAAACGGAAGCGTGAGCCCTTTCGTCGGAAACGCCCCGGAAGCTACGCCAATATTGATAATCGCCTGAACTCCGAACCAAAGTCCCACACCTTGCGCCAGCAAGCCCGGGAAAAAGCGCTCCAGCTTGATCGCCTGCCGACCGATTTCGAATGTGCGGCGAATGAGCCAGTAAAAAATAAAGAGGATGAGGATAACACCGACCAGTCCGGTTTCCTCCGCCACTACAGCCATGATGAAGTCGGTATGAGCCTCGGGCAGGTAGTTGAGCTTCTCGACGGAACCGCCGAGCCCTACGCCGAAGAGTTCACCGCGGCCGAAGGCGATGAGCGAATGTGAAAGCTGGTAGGCCTGCCCCAGAACATACTCATCGGACCATGGATCCAAATACGCCAATACGCGCGAGAGGCGCCACGGCGTCATAAAAATCATCAGTGCCACGAAAGCGACGATCACCGTGCCGACGGCAAGAAAGATCTTCATCGACAGACCGCCCAGAAAGAGCACGCCCATGATGACTACCGATACCACCACCGTCGCCCCTAGGTCGGGCTGCTGCATCAGCATGAAGGCGATGATCACCATGACAATCGCCATGGGGAAGAACCCCTTTGAAAAGGAGTGCATGTACTCCTGACGCTTCACGGTAAAGGCTGCGGCATAAATCAGAGCGCAGAGCTTCACCATTTCCGAAGCCTGAATCGAAAGGGGCCCGAGCTGCAGCCATCGGCGAGCGCCGTTGACGCTCTTGCCGATAACGGGAAGAAACACACTGGCAAGGAGCAGCAAACCGACCGGCAGCAGCCAGGTGGAGTGACGATACCAAAAGTTCATCGGCACGCGGTAAACCACCGCTGCGGCGCATAGCGCAAGGAGAATGCTCATCAAGTGGCGCTTGACTTCGCCGAAATTGGCAGAATCTCCCAACCCGCCCGCGCCCATGGAGGACGTGGCCGAAAAGACCATGACCGTTCCAAAACAGACGAGCGCGGTGGTACAGATGATCACTTCCCAGTTAAGGCCGGGCGATGAACGTTGATCTGCACCCCAGTCGGAATCTAAACGCCTCACAGAAAACCTCTCTTACGCCATCAGCCCTGTACGGCTTCATCGGCCTTCGGAACAACATGATCCGCGATTTTGGCGGCCTCAGCCTTGAATCGTTCACTGCGTTCGGCATAGTCACGGAACATATCCCATGAAGCGCAAGCCGGTGACAAAAGTATCTGATCACCCGGACGGCTCTTTTCCCAAAGCCAGTCCTCCGCGGCCTCAAGCGTCTTAAAAGTTTCTGTTGCAACACCGGCGGGCGAAACGGCTTCGCGGATTTTGGCTGCATCACGCCCAATCAAGGCCGCAAACGCCACTCGCCCTTTAAGCTCTTTGGCAAGCGGCGTGAAGTCCTGCCCTTTGCCGTCGCCGCCCATCAAAATCAGAATTCGGCGTCCCTGAGCAGCAAGTCCGCACACGGCGGCAGCCACTGCGCCGACATTGGTCCCCTTGGAATCGTCAATGAAATCGCGGCCTTCAATCGTGCGTACGAGTTCCACACGATGCGGCTCCCCTCGATAAGTACGGAGCACGCCAATCGCAGGCCGAGTTTCAATGCCGGCGCCTGTAATAAGTCCCAAAGCTGCGAGTGCGTTCATGGCATTGTGCCGGCCGCGGATGAGGAGCTCGAATTCCGGCAGAAACAGCACGTCGACCTCCATCTGATCGCGAAGTCCCAGCCAGTAGCCCTGTGAGGCATGGGCCGCCATCATCAGACCAAGTTCACCCTCTTTCTGCGGCTTCGTCGCGCCGAATGTGAAGCATCGAGCCGCTGAGTGCTCACGATCATCCACTTTTTCAAGTTCAGCCATGACGAGCGGATCTTCACGATTGACGACGCGTACGGTATCGGGTGCAAAAATACGCCCTTTGGCGTGCGCATAGGCCTCTATAGAACCGTGCCAGTCAAGGTGATCCTCGGTGATGTTCAAAAGGGCAGCTGACGTACAGTTGAGCGTATGCGTTGTTTCCAGCTGAAAGCTCGAGAGCTCAAGCACCCAAATGTCAGGGAGCGCTCCGGCCGCTTCGGCTTTACTGAGCTCCGCGACGGCATTAGGTCCGATGTTGCCCGCAGCAACTGCGTACAGTCCTGCTGCCGCAGCCATTTTGGTGGTAAGCGTTGTCGTCGTCGTTTTGCCGTTTGTGCCGGTAATGCCGATGACTTTGGGAGCATATCCCTGCGTACGCTTCAGATAGGCGAGCTCCTGCGCAAAAAGCTCAATCTCGCCGACGATAGGAATGCCCGCTTTGCGCGCTGAAGCACAGACGGAGGCTGCCGCACCAAAGTAAGGCGAAACGCCCGGCGACATCACCACAAGTTCTACGCCGGGCGCCGTCGTTTCAGGAAAGCCGCCCAGCGTCATCTCGCAGCCCGGAACCGCCTTGCAAAAAGCGTCAAGGCCCGCAGGCGCCTCACGCGTATCAAAAGCATGAACGCGCCAACCATGGTCATTGAGGTATTGAGCGGCAGCACGTCCAGAAGCGCCAAGCCCGAGTACCCAGGCACTGCGGCCAGCCCCTTCGGCGGCATTCAATGTAATGAAGGATTTGTCTTCAGCTTCAAGCATTTTTTGACTAACCTGCGAAAACCGCTGTTTTTCAGCGAACGTCTCACTCAGTGAAGCGCAAGCACCGAAAGACCAAGCGCTGTCAGAATAAAAGTAATGATCCAGAATCGAACCACGACCTGAGTTTCCTGCCACCCCTTGAGTTCAAAGTGATGATGAATGGGCGCCATCAGAAAAATTCGCTTGCCGTGAGAAAAACGGAAATAGGTCGTCTGAATCATGACGGAAAGCGTCTCCACCACGAAAATACCGCCCATAACGGCGAGGATAAGCTCCACCCGCGCGACAACCGCCATCGTGCCCAAACAGCCGCCAAGCGCAAGAGCTCCCACGTCGCCCATAAAAACTTGTGCCGGATGAGCGTTGAACCACAGAAAGGCCAGTCCCGCGCCAGCCAAAGCCGCCGCGAGAACTGCAAGCTCTTCAGCGCCAGGAATATGAGGCGCAGCCGCTGCATAGGCAGCGCCGGCAAAATCAGGATTACCCGCCGCATAGGCATAGAGCCCGAGCGCAGAGCCGACCAGCACCGTGGGCAGAATGGCCAGGCCATCCAACCCATCGGTGAGGTTCACCGCATTGCTCGATCCGACGATCACGATGTAGACGAAGACAATGAAGCCGATCAGCCCCAGCGGGAAAGCCCAGTCAGTCCAAAGCGGCAAGTAGAGGTGAATATTGGCCGTTACGTCCAGCGGAAAACGAGCGTCGTACCAAGCGCCAATCGCTTCAGCAAATGTTCCGCCTGGCTCAACGGCAAGCGCCAAGGCAAGATAAAAAGCTGCCGCCAAACCAATCACGGACTGCCAGGAGAACTTTTCACGAGCGCTCATACCGTGTGGATCGTGGTGCACGATCTTGCGGTAATCATCGATCCAGCCAATGGCGCCGTAGCCCAACGTAACAAAAAGCACCACCCAAATAAAGCGATTCCCAAGATCTGCCCAGCAAAGCGTTGAAAGGGTGATGGCAGCAAGAATCAGTGCCCCGCCCATTGTCGGCGTACCGTCCTTAGCCAGATGCGTTTTAGGACCGTCCGTGCGAACGGCCTGACCGAAATGAAGCTTCTTTAGTTCTCTAATGAGGGCTGGACCGCAGGCCAGTCCAATCACGAGTGCTGTCAAAAACGCCAAAAGTGCGCGCAGCGCCAGCGAATCGGCAGGAGAAGAAAAAAGGAAGTTGAGCATGATGCGAAAAGTCGGGCAGAAGCTCGTGAAAAAAAAGAAAAAAAGAAAAATCAGAACGCTGGGAAATGCTTCAGCGTCTCAACAACCTTCCCAAAGCCTGACGAGTGGCTTGCTTTGACGGCCACCGTTGCGCCTTTGAGCGGCAGTTCTGGCAGATGCGCAATCAATTCATCCCGATCGGCAAACCACCGTCCTCTAACGCCGTCAATGCCGAACGCTTCTGCCGCGTGCTTAGAGAGCGGTCCTGCCGCCCAGAAATAGTCGATGCCCAGCGTCTTCGCGGCACCGCCCACTTCAGCATGCCAAAGCTCAGCATCACGACCGAGCTCACCCATGTCGCCAAAAAGGAAAATGCGTGCGGGCTTTTCCTCTGCGAGCATCGCGATCGACGCGATAGCACTGTCGGGATTGCAGTTGTATGCATCATCAATCAGCGTGAAGCCCGCAGGAGACGCCATGCGGGCTCCTCGCCCGGGGAGCGCCTTAAAGGCGGCCAGACCTTCGGCGATGGCGTCGACATCAATTTGCTGCGCCAGTGCAGCAGCAGCTGCGCCTACGGCGTTGTGAATGTTGTGCGCGCCTTGAACCTGCAGCCCGATGACACGGTCAATGCCGTAGGCAAGAAGCCGCAGCCCCTTGCCCGGCACCAGTTCGCCGCGGACATCGGCCGCCACCCCTTCAGCGGTAGCGTAGGTAAGCGTACGCACACCGCGGGCAAGCGCATAGGAAGCCCAGACGTCGGCACAGGGATCGTCAGCGGGATACACTGCAACCCCGTCGTTCGGGAGCGCAGCAATTAAAAGGCCGTTTTCAAAAGCCGCTTCAGCCACAGTTTCTAAATACGCCTGATGCTCGCGCTGCGCATTAGTCATCAGCACGACCGTCGGGCGAATCCAGTCAGCCAGCCGGGCCATTTCACCGCGGTGATTCATCCCGGCTTCCACAACGGCAGCCCGACAGCCGCAATGAAGACCGAGCAGCGTATGCGGCACGCCGACGTCGTTGTTGAAATTGCCTTCCGTAGCATGGATGTTTTGCACACCCCAATGAGCTGCGAGAATCGCCTTCATCATCTGCGTGGTCGTTGTTTTGCCGTTGCTGCCGCCCACCGCTGTGAGCGCAATACCGAAACGGCGGCGCCAAGCCCGTGCAATCAGTCCGTAAGCCCGACGGCTGTTTTCCACCACAAGCTGAGGAACGTTCAGTCCAGTCTCTACGTGTTCGACCACCAAGCAGAATGCGCCTGACTCGGCAGCCTGTAAAAGATAGCGGTGCCCGTCGGTGCGCTCTCCAGAGAGCGCGACAAAAACATCGCCCGCTCGGACGATGCGGCTGTCGGTAACGACACGGATCCACGATGCGTCTTCATTCGCGGGATCTCCGTGAACTTCAACCAATTCGTCGCACAAGGCTTCAAGAAGCCACTTAAAGGACTCGTGTTCGGACGGGATTACTTCGGTTTCTGCCTGCATGGTTTCTATTGTTTGTCATCAAGAAGCAAAGTGTCTGACTGACCTTTAGGCCAGAACGCCTTTGCAATCAATTGGGTATTTCTTTTTACTTCCGGCTGCGGGCTGCGCGGCATTCATTAAAAGCCTCGCGAAGCACCTCTCCGTCAACGAAATGGTGCGGCCCGTCATTGAGGATCTGTTCGCATTCATGCCCTTTGCCGGCAACGAGGATGATGTCTTTAGCGTCAGCGGCAAAAACGGCACGATGAATCGCCTCGCGGCGGTCAACAACGGCCATTGTCCGCTGATCAGCACCCGGTACAGCCTGTACGCCCTGCATGATCGCATCGACAATTGCCTGAGGATTTTCCGTCCGAGGATTGTCACTCGTAACGATGACTTGATCGGAAAGCCGTGCGGCAATTTCGCCCATGATCGGCCGCTTGCCGGCATCGCGGTCACCGCCGCAGCCGAAAACCGTCCATAGCCGTCCGCCCCGAGCACGCGCATTGGGAATGAGGCACTCAATGGCCTTTTCCAACGCATCCGGCGTGTGGCCGAAATCCACAACTCCGAGCGGCATTCCATCGGACTCAAAAATCTGCATGCGGCCTGGAGGCGGAGTGAGGGCTTCCAAAGCCCGCACGACTTTTTCGATGGGATGGCCGCAAGCGGCTGCAGCCGCAGCCGCTTCAAGCGCATTATCAACATTGAAAGTGCCGAGCGCATGCAGCTCAACAGGAAATTCGCGCTTGTCACAGACCAGCGTGAAACGCATGCCGCGGTGCGACGGCTCAATCTGCTTAGCTTCAAGCACGTGAGCAGCGCCGAATGCCTGCCCGAAAGAGGCTGCCTCACCCTCCAATCCAGTCACCCAGATCTCGGAGCCGTTCTTTTGAGCAGCATCAGCGTACTTCCGGCTCCAGGCATCCGAGGCATTCAACACGGCAGCCTTCAGACCCGGCCAAGCAAAAAGAAGTCCTTTGGCCTCGCCGTACGCTTCCATCGTCTGGTGGTAATCCAGATGATCACGAGACAAATTGGTGAATACACCCACTTTAAAGTGCGTTCCCTTCATGCGCCCCTGATCGAGCCCAACGGAACTCGCTTCCATCACAAAACTCTTGGCACCGGTCTCTTCAAGATCCTTGAGGATCCCCTGCAAAGAGGCTGCATCCGGCGTTGTCAGATGCGGAGCAGGGATTTGCCGTCCGGCGAAGAAGACACCGACTGTACCGATGATGCCGGACGGAGAGCCCAGAGCGGTCAAAAGCGAGGCCGTCCAGAACGTAGTGGTCGTCTTGCCGTTTGTGCCAGTCACGGCCACGCCTGTCATGTGAGCCGAGGGTTCATCGTAAAAGCGCGCGGCGATTTCGCCGAGCCGCTCGCGCAGGTGCTCCACAGGCTTAGCGGGCAACGGATAGTGTTCAGGACGCTGGCTCGTTTCAGCCTCATAGATCACGCCCGCCGCTCCCCGGGCAGCTGCTACACGGATAAAAGTGCGGCCGTCGACCTTTTCACCCGGTACGGCGCAGAAGATATCGCCCGGCTTCACCTCTCGGCTGTCGAGCCGAAGATGTGCACCCGGATGTGCGAGATCTTTGAGCCACGCCACCGAATCTTTGATCGTCTGATCCATGAGTAATCTCCGTCCTTTTTGCTTCAATAAGGTTCAATTGCGAATTTTCGCCAGGAAGCCGCCGCCCGAAACGGACTCTCGGTCAGGACTCACCATCAACATGCGCAGCGTACTTTCAGCAATTTCGCTAAACACCGGACCAGCCGCACGCCCGCCGAAACGACTGCCTTTTTTAGGCTCGTCGATCATCACAGCCACAATGAATCTTGGGTTGACAGCCGGAACAATGCCTACGATGCTCGCCACCGTATCGTTTGTATAGCGCCCGTTCTTAACCTTGTTGGCCGTACCGGTCTTGCCGGCCACGGTATAGCCCGCCACCTTAATAGTGCTTGCCGTTCCCCCGGCAGCCATCGTCTTCATCATCATGGCGCGGATAAGCCGCACAGTCTCCGGTCGATAAACCTGCTCGCCCTTGGGCAGTTCGCCTTCCGGACGCTTATAGAGCGTCAAGTCAATAACGTCACCCGTTCGGGCCAGCGCGGTATAAGCGCGCACAAGCTGCATGAGCGACACGCTGATGCCGTGTCCGTAAGCAATAGTGGCCTGTTCAATCGGCCGCCAGGTTTTTGCCGGACGAAGACGTCCGGATGCCGCGCCTGGGAAGCCCATTGCAGGAGCGCGCCCGAAACCTAAAGCGGTGTACATGTCCCACAATGTCTGCGGGGACATTTCAAGCGCGATCTTCACCGTACCAATATTGGACGACTTTGCCACGATCTCGGACACTGTCAGCAGTCCATAGTCATGGGTATCGCCGATGGTGCGGTCACCGATGGTGAGCTTTCCCGGCGCCGTCTGAATGGTCGTCTTCGGACCGACAATTCCCATATCGAGCGCCTTGGCGATGGCAAAGGGCTTTAAAGTGGATCCTGGCTCAAACTGGTCGGTGAGCACACGGTTGCGCATCTGTTCAAAGAGCATCGTGGAGCGGTCGTTCGGGTCATAGGACGGAACGTTGACGAGCGCAATTATCTCCCCGGTCTGTACGTCAGCCACTACCGCGGCACCAGCCAATGCCTCAGACTTCTCGACCTGTGCTTTCAAAGCCTGAAACGCAAGAAACTGTACGCGGGAGTCGATGGACAGCACCACATCATGTCCCGGCACGGCTTCCTTTTGCCAGATATCGTCAATGATCCGGCCGCGAGCATCGCGGATCACTCGGCGCGCCCCGGGCACCCCGGTCAAATCCTTGTCTCGGGCCAGTTCAATACCTTCTTGACCATGATCGCTGCGGCCGGTAAATCCCACAACGTGAGCGACAGCCGGGCCATCGGGATATTCACGCAGCACTTCTGGCGAAACACCGATGCCGGGAAGCTTCAAAAGCCTCACGGCCTCTGCTGTCCGCACGTCTTGAGTACGGGCAAGATATGTAAAGTTCTTTGACTTAGCCTTGAAAATCTTGTCACGAACTTCCTTTGGCTTCATCTGCAGGACATCGGCCAACTTCTTAAAGTCATCGGCTGAAAGTTTTTTGGCGAATGCGGGATCCGCCCAGATGCTGCGCACAGGCTGACTGGCCGCAAGCACCACGCCATTGCGGTCCAGAATTTCCCCGCGCTCACCGGCAATGGTGAGCGTCCGGGCATAACGCGCCTCGCCTTGATCCTGAAGAAAATCCGTCGTCACTGCCTGCAGCCAAACCGCACGACAAACGAGTCCGAGAAAAAAGACCGTAATGAAGGCAAGTGCAAAGTACGTGCGCCATTTCGGAATCGGAATGACGATGAGCGGACTTTCGGCGCTTTTGGGTTTGGCCTCTTGTGCAGCCCGATCTCGCTGCATGAGCTCGAGGAGCTTATCGACCACTGCGTCAGCCGCGCGCTTCATGAAGTTTGTCATGACCGGCCTCCAGCCCCAGCACCGCGAACCGAAGGCTGAGCATTCTTTGGATCAGCCTTACTCTTCTGAGCATCCCCATTCGTCGTCAGCGCATCAAGTTCGCGGCGCACTTCCGGCAAAAAGTCGATTCGTCCGTCCGGCGCCTCCACGAGCGTCACCGTATCCGCACCCGTTGCCCCGGACAAGTCGAGCATGGCCGCACCTGCTGAGATGCTCCCCGGAAGCGAAGCCCGGCGAACTTTCATTTCCAGCTCGGCCTGGTCGTCGAGCAGTCGGCGATGAACATCCATTTCATGCTCGTGAGCCACAAAGAGCTGACGCATTTGGAAATGAAGGTCTACCAGACAAAACGCGCTGCCCACCAGGACGATGCCTAAAACGACCGTCCACAGCAGTTCCGCACGCGTGACGGGACGCATGGCCTAATCCTCCCAGAGACGCGCAGTACGCGTGCCAACACGGAGTACGGAAGAGCGTGCACGCGGATTGGACTCTGCTTCGCTCTTGGTCGGCAGAATACGAATCACATCGCAGAACCACGGCTGCGCATTGAAACCCGCCGGCATCGGGAGCCGCGGATCGAGATCTCGGTCAGGATGAAGGCGCTTTTCGAAAAAGCGCTTGACAATGCGGTCTTCAAGCGAATGGAAGCTGATGACGGCCAATCGACCGGCCGGCGCCAAAAGAGCCCCAGCACTTTCCAGAGTGGTCTTGAGTTCATCGAGCTCGTGGTTGACCTGAATACGCACCGCCTGGAACGTACGCGTCGCCGGATGCTGAGCAGCATCGCGGCGATTCTTCGGCACTGCCGCTTCTACGAGCTTTGCAAGCGCTCCGGTTGTAGTGATTGGCGCACGAGATCTTGCTTCAACAATTGCCCGTGCAATGCGGTGTGCGAAGCGCTCTTCACCGAAATCCGCAAGCACCTCGGCAATTTCCTCAACCGATGCTCGGGCAAGCCACTCCGCTGCGGTTTCGCCGCAGCTCGTGTCCATGCGCATATCGAGGGGCCCCTCGAAGCGGAAGGAAAAACCGCGGGAGGGATCGTCAATCTGCGGCGACGATACGCCGATGTCGAGAAAGATCCCATCGACCTGTCGAATACCGAGATCTCCCAAACGTTCTTTCATAGCGGAAAACGGCGCATGGACAATCTGAAAGCGAGGATCTTTAATGGCAGCTGCCGCCGCCACCGCCTCTGGATCGCGATCGAAAGCAATCAACCGCCCTTGCTGCGCAAGCCGCTCAAGAATGAGTCGACTATGGCCGCCGCGGCCAAAAGTGCCGTCCACGTAGAGTCCATCTGGACGAGCAACCAAGGCTTCAGGTGCTTCGCGGCTCAGAACGGGAAGATGGACGAAGGCGGACATGGCTTGTTTCTTTTTCTGCTGTCAAGCAGCGCCGCTGCGGACGACGCGCCAGGGAAGCACTGTGCGGGCCTCCCAAAATTTTGGAAATATTTTCTTTGGCAGAAAGCGGGTTCAGAACGTGAAGTCGAGATCCTCAACGGTCTGCGCGACGGCCTGCGCCTCGGCGGCAGTCAGGCGTGCACGATCCCAGAGCTCGAAATGATCACCCCAGCCGACAAGAGCCGCTTCGCGTTCAAGTCCAGCGAGTTCACGCAGCCCCGCGGGGATGAGTACGCGCCCGGCACGATCAACCTTCAGTTCCTCAGCACTCCCCAGCACTAAACGGACAAAACCGCGTGCGGAGAAAGGAAGCTTCAGGAGAGCATCGCGCTTAGGAGCCCAGGCAGAAGGGGGATAAAGCACCAGGCACCCGTCCGGATGACGCGCAGCAACGATCACGCCGTCAGCGGCCGCTTCATCACGCGCACGCTTAGGAAGCGCAAGCCGCCCCTTGTCGTCGAGCGTGATGAGCGTAGTGCCTTGAAACACTTTCCTATCCTCAAACTGTCTTCAATCCTTCATTCCCGTTGGGCCAGCGTCCCGCAGAGACGCTCCCACCAATTCCCACATTTTCCCACAGTTGCCAATAGTCAGATCATGAAAATCAGTACCAAATAGGCAAAAGATCTTGTCTAAAGCGTAAAAATCCAATGAAGCTTGAATCAACCGCAGACCTATTTAGGAGTCTGCGGGAACGCATAAGAAAAAACCCGCACGAGCGGGTCTGGATGTATGTACTGTCCAACAAGGATAGGGACAGCGGAAGCTGTTGCTGCAATTCGGCGGAAGTTCTCTTGTAAGCCGGATTCTGTCGCGCGAAGTCCTATAGGACCTCGGCGGCGGTCATTCATCTAGGACGACGCTCACGCGCCGCCTCAAGCCATCTACCCGCAGCCGGACGGGGCCCGCCCATTGGCTGCCTATTTGATGTTGCTCCCCGTAGAGATTGCCCGTTTCACCCGGCCCGAGGCCGGCTCGTCTCTGTTGCTCTAATCCGCGCCTTACGGCGGAGAGGCGTTACCTCCTACGGCGCCCTGCGGAGTCCGGACTTTCCTCCCGCGGCCTAAAACCGCCGACGACCGCCCGGAAAACTTCTCGTCGAACTGCAGCGAGGCGCTACTTTACCGACTATGCGTCAGCGTGGCAAGCCGGATTCCGAAGGTTTTCACCCAACCGCATTCAGCAAAACTTTTGTCGGCAGGTCTAATTGCACATAGACATCTGCGCCTTGTGGGACAATGTCGGCTTTCGGCTCTATCCATCTCGCTCGACCGCCACGCAGGAAAGACCTCTCGGCTGCTTAGCCGCAAACACAGGTCTCTGCCGGCGGAGCAAATTGAGCGCTTTCGTCGATCCCTCTCATTGTCATGCAACACCCTCAACTCTTTCGTCCCACGTTTCTGGCCCGCGCAGTCTTTGCCGCAGCCGTTTCGTTTGCGTGCACTGCTCAGGCAGGCCTCTGGGAAGCCGTAGTAGACACGACGCCGGCAGGCTACGCCCGTCAGTCGTCTGAACGTCCGGGCGATTGGGCCTCTTTTTGGAGTGACACCAAGGAAGGAACCAAGCGTATCTTTGAGGAGGGCAACTCGGTCTGGATCGTTCCAACCTATACCAACCATCCAACCTGGGCTTGGAAAAAACGGCATGAAGAAAACGGTTATCCCTTCGGCATGGGCTACGCACGGCAAGTGATTGACAATCGCGGCAATGAACGCCTGCTTTTCGCCGTTAACTTTGTGGATTCCAACTACCGCATAGAGCCGATGGTGGGCTACTCCTGGCTCGCTCGATGGCCGATCGGCTCTACCGGACTCCATGTAGGGGCGGGCTATCTCGCAGGCATCACGATGCGCGGCGACTATATGTGGGCGCCGCTGCCTCTGCCGCTGCCCGTCGCCAAGATCGGCACCGATACAGTGTCCTTCTATGGCACCTTCATTCCTTTCACCAACGTCTTCTTCTTTTACTCGACGATTACCGTCGACGACGCGAAAGGCCGCAAGATGCCGCTCGCATCTGACAGTCCTTGGGTGAAGTCGCCTAATCTGCTCTACGGGTCCTATGGCTGGCAGTATGTCGACAATGGGGAAGAGTATTCCAAGAGCCTGATAAAGAACGATACGATTTGGAATGTTGGTCTGCGCCGTTACTCTGGGCGCAGCTGGCAGACGGATCTCAAATATTCTCGGGCTCAGCACGATGTCGCCTATGCCGACGGCTCAGGCAAACAGTCCATCGATTTCCGCACCTATACACTCACCATCTCCTACAACATCGACGTGACTAAATCACTGCGCCTATTTGCCGGCGCCGGTGTGGGCTACGGCAAAGCCGAAGGGCCCTACAACTCTGACACCAGCATCTTCCCTGCGCTCACGCTCGGCGGTACCTGGGCCCTTACAGACCACTTCTGGCTCACTGGGTCGATGGATACGAACTTCCCGCGCTACAAAGGCGTGCTTGCCGACCGCGACAGCGAATATGTATTGAAGTCCATGCCGACCGCCTTCACGCTCGGCCTCGGTTTCGCGTTCTGACGAACGGCCACGCTTTCAGCACCGTCTACAAACCGTCTGGAATCACATTTCCAGACGGTTTCTTTTTCCGGCTTAACACTTAGAAAAGGCCAACTCCATACAATTCACTCTGACCCAATTTAATGGGCGCCCTGCAAAGCCTGCGGCGGCGCCTTTGTGTTGTGCCCGGAAGCGCTCTCTGATCCAAAACGGATGAGCGTTTTCCGCACTTCGGCTTCACCCCACATTTCATTTCCCAAAGGACAAGCAGTCATGGATCTCAATCAAGCGCTCATCGAACGCGCCCAACACGTCATTCCGGGCGGCGTCAACTCCCCCGTACGAGCTTTCGGCTCTGTCGGCGGCGCTCCGCGCTTTATCGAGCGCGCCAAGGGCCCTTATATGTGGGATGTGACGGACAAGCGCTTCACGGACTATGTCTGCTCCTGGGGGCCGATGATTCTCGGCCACAATGATCCGGAAGTCGTTGAGGCGGTTCATGCAGCAGTGGATCGCGGCCTTTCTTTCGGCGCTGCCACGCGTGCTGAGGTTGAAATCGCCGAAATGATCACGAACATTCTTCCTGCAATGGAGGAAGTTCGTCTCGTCTCCTCCGGCACGGAGGCCGGCATGTCGGCGATTCGTCTTGCCCGCGGGTATACCGGCCGCAACCGCATCATCAAGTTTGAGGGCTGTTACCACGGTCATTCCGATGCACTTCTGGTGAAGGCCGGCTCAGGTCTGCTCACCTTCGGCAATCCTTCATCTGCGGGCGTTCCGGCTTCAGTGACCGAACACACAATGGTGCTCGAATACAACAACCCCGAACAGCTTGAAGATGCGTTTGCCAAGTACGGCGACGAAATCGCCTGCGTCATCGTTGAAGCATTCGCAGGCAACATGAACCTCGTTCGCGGCACACAAGAATTCATTGATACGATGCGCCGCCTCTGCACGAAGCACGGAGCACTCCTCATCGTTGACGAAGTCATGACAGGCTTCCGGGTCGCTTTGAAGGGAGCTCAGTCGCTCTTCAACGTCACGCCCGACATCACCATGCTCGGCAAGGTAATCGGCGGCGGCATGCCGGTCGCCGCCTTTGGCGGGCGTCGTGAAATCATGGAAAAGATTGCGCCCTGCGGCCCGGTCTATCAAGCCGGCACCCTGTCGGGCAACCCTGTTGCCGTCGCCTGCGGCATGGCGACCCTGAAGAAAATTCAGGCGCCTGGCTTCTACGATCGTCTCGGCGCTCAGACCAAGCGTCTGGTCGAGGGACTTCAGGCTGCCGCTCAAGCCGCCGGCGTGCCCTTCACCGCCGACAGTGTCGGAGGTATGTTTGGTCTCTACTTCCTGCCGCAGCGTCCTCAGGGCTTTGCAGACGTAATGAAGGCCGACAAAAATGCCTTCAACACGTTCTTTCACGGCATGCTCGACCGCGGCCATTACTTTGCGCCGTCCACTTTTGAGGCGGGCTTCGTCTCTATCACACACACGGATGAAGTGATCGACAAGACGATCGCCGACGCCCGCGAAGTCTTCGCTTCAATGGCGAAATAAAATATCGCTGCTTCGCACCGTTTGGTTCTGCGTGCACTGACAAAGCCTCAAGCCGCAGAACCAAAGAGAGGGAATGCTTCCACTTATTCGATCCAATCTTGTCAATCCGTCCCATGTCCCTGCTGTCCGCATTCCTGAAACATGCCAAATTTTCTGTTGCCTTTGGGCGTCTGGGAACTGCGTTCGTTATCGCCGCCGCACTTTCTGCCGGAGCGCTGACATCGAACTGCGCCCTTGCAGCAAGCGATGACGGCTGGTTCTCCGCCATTGACGCCGGCCGCGGAGAAAAGAAAGCCGGTCCGCATGTCACGGTTAACATCATTGCCGAAAAAACCTCATTGACACCGCAGGCGGTCAACCGCTTTGCAGTTCGTTTCCGTCATCAAGAGGGCTGGCATACCTACTGGAAGATGCCGGGGGATGCCGGGCTGCCGCCAGAATTTACCTTCACGCTCTCACCGAGTGAACTGAAAGCCTCAGCACCGCTATTCCCGCTGCCAGAGCGAACAGTAACCTCCGGGCTCATCACCTTTGGCTATGGCGGCGAAACGCTTTTCCCCTTTAATGTGGAATTGCCGCGCGGTGCATCCGGACGCGCTCAAATCGCGCTGCACGTCGAATATTTGGCCTGTAAGGACATGTGCGTTCCTGAGTCGGCCGACGTCAAGTTCTCCATTCCAATTGACATCAAAGGAAAAGATTCAGATGACGCAGCGGCCGTTGCTGCTGCTGTACGCGCCATCCCTGAACGTGTTCAAAACGACGGCAGCATCAAGGCGACCATTGACGGCAATCGAATTCGCATTGATGTTGCGGGGAACGCGATTGTCGGCAGGTCGCTTGATTTTCTTCCGTCCGAAAAAAATGTAATCGATCTGCGTCAGGCCCCGCAAACCGTTGTTGGCATCACGCAAGGCAACGAACCGCCTTCTGCCTCACTCTGGCTTGCCGCGACTGAACGATTTGCCAAAACACCTCAGCCCGCACTCGAAGGCGTCCTGGTCGCTGATGGCGGCCCAGCCAAAGGCGGTTGGGCGATTGACACGTCCATGCCGCTGCAAACCGGATCGGTAGCACCGCCTCCGGCAGTCAATACTGCACAGGCCAAGGCGGCATCGGCCGACCTGAATAACAGCGGCCAGATGACGGCAGGAACCGGCGCCGCGCTTCTCTTTGCATTTTTGGGCGGCCTGATCCTCAATCTGATGCCCTGCGTCTTTCCTGTTCTTTCGCTCAAACTCCTCGACCTCGTCCAAGGCGCCCACCAGTCGCAGCGTCTCATTGGGCACGGTTTGGCTTTCACGGGAGGCGTATTGCTCTCTATGGTGCTTCTTTCGGGCACCTTGATGGCGCTTCGCACTGCCGGTCATGCCGTAGGCTGGGGATTTCAGCTGCAGTCGCCTTGGGTGGTTGCGGCCCTGATTCTCTTATTTGGAGCCATCGCCTGCAACCTTCTGGGACTTTATGAATTCACCTTCGGAAGCCGTGCCGCAGATCTCAAAGTCGTGCGCAGCCTGCCGCAATCCGGAATCACCTCGTCCTTTTTCTCCGGCATTTTGGCGGTCATTGTGGCAAGTCCCTGCACCGCTCCTTTCATGGGGGCCGGGATCGGCTATGCACTCACCCAGCCCGCCGCAGAAGCAATGCTCGTCTTCCTCTCGCTGGGTCTCGGCATGGCAACGCCTTGGCTGCTTTTGTGCCTGTTCCCCGCCTGGGCCAAAAAGCTCCCCAAACCGGGACCTTGGATGAACACCTTCAAGAAGGTGATGGCTGTCCCCATGCTGCTCGCACTCCTTTGGCTCGCCTGGGTGCTTACCAAGCAGGTTGACTATCGAGGTCTCTTGATCGTACTTCTGGGACTCGCCGCGCTTGCCGCCTTTTGCTGGTTATTAGGAAGACGTCAGTTTGGACGGTCCTCGAGCACCATTGTTATGGCCGCACTCGGAACACTTACGGCGGCTTCACTGGCGCTGACAGCTTGCGGCATTTTCGACCGCCACTCCGTTTCAACAGAGGAGGGGTGGAGTACGTGGAGTGCCGAAGCCGTACAGAGTGCTTCCTCAGCAGGCCGCCCTGTTTTCATCGACTTTACTGCTGCCTGGTGCATTACCTGTCAAGCCAATAAGCTTGCTGTGCTCGACCGTGAGGAAGTCGTTTCACGAATGAGTGAACTCGGCTACGTTCGTTTTCTCGCCGACTGGACTAATAAGGATCCTGCTATCACCAAGGAACTGGCCAAGTATGGCCGCACCGGCGTACCGCTCTACGTTCTTATTTATAAGGACGGCACGGTCAAAGTGCTCCCTGAACTCCTCACAATCGGCACGGTCTTGGATGCACTGAAATAAATCAACTGCCGCCGCAGTTCGGCGTATGCCAAAAGATTAATTAATAAGATCCATCGGGCCTGCCGAAGCGTTTCTTCTGCAGGCCCGATTCTTATTTATCGCATCTTGTTTTCGGAATAGTCGTAGACCCAATCGATAACGATGTTTAGGAAGGGAATCCCGTTGGGCACGTTTTTAGCGCCCCGCACACTTGCGTAGACAGCATAGCGCTGACCGTTTTGCGCCTGAATAAATCCGCCGATGCTTCGCACATCAGAGAGGAACCCCGTCTTGATGCGGCCGCGTTCCTCTGCCACCTTGCGTTTGGCCATGGTCCCATCTCTGCCGCTAATCGGCATTGAAGCCAAATATTCCGGCATGTAGGGACCGGACCACCCGGCCGCCAGAAGTTGGGTCATTGCTCGGCCGGTCACACGGGTTTCACGCGAGAGTCCCGATCCGTTGTCAATCCATATCTCCTGAGACGTGATGCCTTTCGACTGCAGCCATTCGTCGAGCGCCGCACGCGCATCTTCAAGGGTTGCGCCTCTTGGGAAAACCAATTCCGCCCGTGCGGCAGCCTTTCCCGCGGACTTAAGCTTTCCTGTCGAAGGCTCATTCTTTTGCGCTTCATTAAAAGCCTCTCGAACCCGATCAGCCCCCAAGGAAAGGAAGATATGCCGCGCCATTAAGTTGTTAGACCACTTATTGGTGAGCGCCACCACTTCGCCCAAAGGCTGCGAAACACGGGAAAAACGCCGTTGAGCATCTTTGGGTACGTTTCCTGACACCACATGCCCCGTCCAGGTGCGGCCGTCGCGCTCCCAGAGCGCACGAAAGAGCCGCTCGAGGTATTCGTTGGGTTCTAAGGCGATGACATTGAAATTTTTCGGCCCGCAAGCTGCCGGAAGCTTGCCGGTAAAGGTCACACGCTTGCGGCCTTTGCCCAGATCCTTCAGCTGGAAACCAATTGACGTCTTCCAATCACCGCATCCGCCTCGACCGAGCGGGATTGTCTCTGGAAAAGAAATACCAGCCAATTTCGGCACGGTCACGATACGGGCCGTTTGGGTCTCCTTGTCGGGGATAAATTCGAAGCTTAGATTTCGAAAATTGATGAGCGCAGGATCGGGCTGCAAGTTGTAAGGACGAGAGCTGCGGCCGTCAAACGCTCCTGGATCCACCTGAGGAATATTGAAGTAGGAACGATCAATGACGATGTTGCCTTCAATCCGCTTGATGCCGGTCTGAGCGAGTTTGTCTACCGCCATAGAAAAATCCTCAACCACGAAGGCGGGATCACCGCCTCCGCGAATAAAGAGACCGCCCTTCAAAAGCCCCTTTGTGGTTGGTTCTCCCAGCGTATAAAAACCCGTGTACCAGCGATAATTAGCCCCCAGCGTTTCAAGCGCAGCCAGAGTCGTCACAACTTTGGCCACCGAGGCCGGTCGATCAATGCGGCGGTCATTCCAAGCGAGGACAGCGGTCTTCGGCGATTCAACCGGCACTACTGAAATCACAATATCGTCAGGATTGATTCTCAGCCGCTTGGCCGCTGCTGCGAGCGGAGCCGGCAACTGCGACTGCGAGGCAGTTCGGCCCGCAGCCGAAGTTGCCGCAGACGCCGTTGGCAGCGCAATCGTAAACGAAAGCAGTGCTGCAGCCGTCAGCGCTTTTGCAGCAAACAGCTGCACCCGGCGATTCAGCGTCAACTTCGCGCTTTCACTCAAGCATTTCCCTGCACACATCAATGGATCCTCGCAGCGGATGAAAAAATTTTTATCTCCAGCCCTTGAAATCGAAAGAGCCGTCCCCATATAGGCAAGTAATGGTAGCGGATGTGCCTCTAAGGACATTCCGCCCGTATGAATTTGTTGCATGCCGAGCTCTCCGCCATCAATTAGGCAGTGCGATTTGAGCACGGCATCCAAGCTTTTCAAAGAATCTTTTGGAGATTTCCCAGATGCAGATCCGTCCTTTGCATGACCGCGTCATCATCAAGCGCCTTGAGGCCGAAACGACGACCGCCTTCGGCATCGTCATTCCTGACACGGCCGGCGAAAAGCCTGATCAGGGCGAAGTGATCGCCGTCGGTCCCGGCAAACGTGATGAAGCCGGCCGCCTTGTGGCGATGGACGTTAAGGTCGGCGACCGCGTCCTCTTCGGCAAGTACTCCGGCCAGACCGTCAAGGTCGACGGCGAAGAGCTCCTCGTGATGCGCGAGGAAGACATCATGGGCGTGCTCGAATAAGCCGCCCCCGAAAGCACTCCACGTACAGATTTCTAAATAATTAAGGAATTACAAAATGGCTGCTAAGCAGGTTCTTTTCGGTGATGATGCCCGCACGAAAATGGTTCGCGGTATCAACGTTCTCGCCAATGCTGTCAAGGTAACGCTCGGCCCGAAGGGTCGCAACGTTGTGCTTGAACGCTCTTTCGGCGGCCCGACGGTCACGAAGGATGGCGTGTCTGTCGCCAAAGAAATCGAACTCAAAGATAAATTTGAAAACATGGGTGCCGCCATGGTCCGCGAAGTCGCCTCGAAGACGAGCGACAACGCCGGTGACGGTACGACCACTGCTACGGTTCTCGCTCAGGCCATCGTTGATGAAGGCATGAAGTTCGTTGCCGCCGGCATGAACCCGATGGACCTTAAGCGCGGCATCGACAAGGCTGTTGCCGCCGCCATCACTGAGCTCAAGAAGCTTTCCAAGCCCACTACGACCAACAAGGAAATCGCTCAGGTTGGCGCCATTTCGGCCAACTCCGATGAAGAAATCGGTCAGATCATTTCCGAAGCCATGGATAAGGTCGGCAAGGAAGGCGTGATTACGGTTGAAGACGGCAAGAGCCTCAAGAACGAACTCGAAGTCGTCGAAGGCATGCAGTTCGACCGCGGCTATCTCTCGCCCTACTTCATTAACCAGCCTGAAAAGCAGGCTGCAGTTCTTGAGAACCCGTTCATCCTGCTCCACGACAAGAAGATCAGCAACATTCGCGAACTTCTGCCGGTGCTTGAACAGGTCGCTAAGGCTGCTCGTCCGCTCGTCATCATCGCTGAAGACATCGACGGCGAGGCCCTTGCCACGTTGGTCGTCAATTCCATCCGCGGCATCCTGAAGGTTGTGGCCGTCAAGGCTCCGGGCTTCGGCGATCGCCGTAGCGCCATGCTCGAAGACATCGCAGTCCTTACGGGCGGTACGGTTATTTCGAGCAACGTCGGCCTTTCGCTCGATAAGGCTACGCTTGCCCAGCTCGGCAGTGCCAAGAAAGTCGAAGTCACGAAAGAAAATACGACCATCATTGACGGTGCCGGTGATGCCGCGGCCATTGAAAACCGCGTCAAGAACATCCGCACGCAGATCGAAGGCGCCTCGAGCGATTACGATCGTGAAAAACTTCAGGAACGCGTGGCTAAGCTCGCCGGCGGCGTTGCACTGATCAAGGTCGGTGCCGCAACTGAAGTTGAAATGAAGGAAAAGAAAGCCCGTGTGGAAGACGCTCTGCACGCCACTCGCGCTGCCGTTGAAGAAGGCATCGTCCCGGGCGGCGGCGTCGCGCTCATCCGCGCCAAACTCGCCATCAAGGACATCAAGGGCGACAATGACGAACAGAACGCTGGTATCCGCATCGTTCTGCGCGCCATGGAAGAGCCGTTGCGTCAGATCGTCGCCAATGCCGGCGATGAACCGAGCGTCGTGGTGAACACCGTCGCTCAGGGCGAAGGCAACTTCGGCTACAACGCTCAGTCCGCCAAGTACGGCGATATGGTTGAAATGGGCGTGCTCGATCCGACGAAGGTGACCCGCACGGCACTTCAGAACGCAGCATCTGTCGCTTCGCTGATCCTCACGACCGACTGCATGGTTGCCGACCTTCCGGCCGACGACAAGGCTGTCCCCGCCGGCATGGACGGCATGGGCGGCATGCCCGGCATGATGTAATCAACTGCAGAATGCCCTGACACGTTTGGGCGGCTGAACAAACCGCTCAAACGTGGCCGCAGACAATGCAAAAATCCTCCGCAGCGTGCACGGCTGCGGAGGATTTTTTATTCAGGATCGCGCAAAACCGGCGCCGCGTTCAAACGCAGCGTCGATTGGACATCCGCTTCCTCGTTATTCGGGCTTCAGCCCCGAAAGTTTGGCAAACTCTTCCGTGGTCACCTGAGGCACCGGGATATAGCGTCCATCGGTGGTCTTCAGGACACCGAAGGGCACCGAGATACCGCACGCACGACGGAAGGCTTTGGAGTAGTCCCAGACCTTCTTTCGCGCATCAAAGGGCAATTCGACATTGCGGACATCGAGCCCTCGGAAATCCTTGTCGTGGAAATGCGCTTCATGCTCCAGGAACTTCGCTTTGCGGTCCTTAGCAGAGAGAATTGCTGCGCCCTGAAGCTCACTCCAGGGGTTGAGCACCGCGACCGGATGCCAGATAAAGGTCACCTGCTTAAGGAAAGGCTTAAGCTGTTCATACTGCCAGACGCACCACGGGCACTGCGTGTCAAATGCCAGACGAACCACCGGTCCGTTTTTCGGTCCTTGGAAAACAACACCGTCACCGGCATCCTGAAGCTCAACAAAGCAGCGTTCGGCATTGAAGTCCGTCGGCACTGTCGGCATGTCGGGCCAGGTACGCTTAGCCGGCTTACTCGTCTTACCGTCAGCTGCATGGGCGGCGGTGATTGACGAAACGGCGGCGGCGCCGGCGATCGTCAAAAGTGTGCGGCGGCTGCAGAGTCCAGTCATAAATGTTCCTCCTGTCTCTTTTCCTTTTTTACTGATCGAGGGTCAACAACCCGCGAAGTCCATTTTCCATCCTACGCCACCGCAACCGATGTGCTTGAACAGCAAAGCGCAGAAAAAATGTTTCGACACACTTGTTGAGCATTTATTTTGCGGTATTGCCATCATTGAAACGATATCCGAGCGATGAATTGAGCTAAAGCTTCTCGTTTCTGTGCCTTTGTCGGCAAGATTCCTTGACCGCCCGCACGCCGGCAAGGACAATGTTGTCTATTCCTTGATTACCGCTCGGCGGCGCCCAAAGCTATGATTTCACGGACGTCTGCCGGCCTCTCTAAAGAAAACTGAGTTGACATGAAGTTCACCGAGATGCTGCGCGCCCGCTGGCGCAATGCCGACACGCTTCTGTGCGTCGGTCTCGACCCCGATCTGGCACGCCTTCCTGAAGAACTAGCCGGCAAACCCGATGCCATCTATTCCTTTTGTACCGGCATCGTTGATGCAACAGCAGACCTTGTCTGTGCCTTTAAGCCCCAGATTGCCTACTTCGCATCCGAAGGCGCGGAAGACGCGCTGAACCGTGTCGTCGCCTACATTCATTCCAATCATCCCGGCATTCCTGTCATCCTTGATGCCAAGCGCGGCGATATTGGTTCGACGGCCAAGCACTACGCCGAAGAAGCTTTTGATCGCTATGGTGCCGATTGTGTGACGCTCTCTCCCTATATGGGCGGCGATACGCTGGATCCATATCTGGCATATGCCGAGAAAGGCGCTTTCGTTCTCTGCCGCACCTCGAATAAGGGCGGCGATGATCTGCAAATGATCGACCTCGGCGGCGGTGAACGTCTTTTTGAACGCGTAGCCCGCTTGGTCTCACATGAGTGGAACCGTACGGGCGAGCTTGGCCTCGTTGTTGGCGCAACCTACCCCGATGAGCTTGCTGCGGTACGCCGCATTGCGCCGGACATACCGCTCCTTGTGCCCGGCATCGGCGCCCAGGGAGGCGACATTAATGCTGCTGTCAAAGCCGGTATGGACACGGAAGGGGCCGGTATGGTCATCAATTCCGGCCGCGCAATCCTATACGCCAGCAGCGGTGCCGACTGGCGCGAAGCAGCCCGCCGTTCTGCGATTGCCACACGCGACGCCATCAACAGCGCCCGCGAACTCTAATTTTTGGGGCTGCTTGACTCAGCGGGCGCGGAGCTCCACTTCGCGCCCGCCGCTTTGGATGACCGCCTGAAGCGCTGTCTCATCCACGGCCCCCAACTCCACCAAATCTCGGCTTGGCGCATTTCCGCCTATGCGAAAGAGGCAAAGATTTCCCCACGGAACGTAGTAGGCGAATGTACCTCTTACCGGCGACTTGACGACAGGATCGCGTCCCACATCGAGCCGCTCAGAAAGTCCTGCAATTCGCTCAAGCTTTCCAAAATCCTCCCACACCACCTTCATCGGCAGGCGTTTGGCGAAATTTTCGGCTGCTGCGCTGGCATTCAGTTCAATGGCATAAATTGCACCGTCGACAACCATGTCGATGGTTTGTGCGGCTGGACTCCCTACTGCGACGACGATACTAGCCGCAGCGACAGCAAGATGTTTGACCGGCTTGTGCATCTGAATTCTCCGAAAAATATTGAGTCCATTTCATTTTCTATGATGTACTCGCCGAAAAAAGTGCTGATCCGCTCAAATATCTGCCGTATTCGTTTCAAAAAAAAAGCGGTCCGAATCTTTAATCGAACCGCTTTCTATCACAGTCTTTTGCTGCAGCCTCAGAAGAGACTCAATAGTGCAATCGGATTCCCTTTGTAATTCCCATTCACAAAACAGGCATTCTCAAAAATTTCGAGTTTAGATTGGTAAACGCCGTCAATGAGCCGAAGATCACCCGACGCTGTATAAACAGCTGCTGTCTGTTTGGCAATCAAAGCTTGCGGAATAGCCAGTTCAAAACTGCCCCAGCTTGCTCCTCGAGCGAGCTCCTGACCCTGCGCATTCGGATCCGCCGCCTTGTAAGCAAATGCCCCCTTCAAATGCGCCGCATCCTTTCCCCGCACATATCTTGCATCGGTCAGATTCAACGCAATGCCGTCCTTCGTAAAGGCGCGGCTCCAAATACCGAGAACCCGGAAAGCAGCGTCCGGATTCACTGCCGTCTCCTGCGTGGCCGTTTGGAGTTCCGTCAGGAATGCTTCCGAAAGATTCGTAATCGTCAAATCCAAACCAATTTCTGATGCTGACTCCCCACCCGCTTTCGGGTTCGTAACGGAAAGCTCAACCCGCTCATCCCAGCGCTGAGCCGCTTTTCCGTCCTTACCCTCTGGCGCCGGTCCGGCCGACCGTGCTGAGATAAATGCCGCACGCGTTCCGTCGCCGGAGAGCTCCCCGCTCACAAAAGGCCCGCTCGTAAAAGTAAAGTCCGCAATGGGCTTCTCTCCCACGCGAATTTCAGCCCGTAAATCTTTCATGGATTCCGTGGAGGGAGCGTTTGCCGCAATTTCTTCCGCCGTTCGGCAGCTCCAGCCGCCCAGAACGAAGCGAGCGACAATATCCTGCCCGATCTTTTCTCCCGTAATGCTCGCCACCTCAGCCTGACAAACAAATGCGTTTTCGGGAGCGCGATAGGTGATTGGATTCAGCCGCCACACCACAGGTTTGACGGTTCCTGTCATTGAAGTTTCAATCACGAGCTCGTCGCCGAACCCTTCCACACTTTTATCGGCCGCAATCTGTGCTCCGATCCCCTGCGTAAGATCAAGCGACGCCTTCGTTTTGGTGCCTAATCCAAATTCAGCACCGCCCTGCCAGACCATTTTGAGGCCATTGAGGAGTTCCACTTCCACCGTAAAGGCGCGCGTTCTCCACGTACGAGCCGTCTCCGTAAAGATAACCGTCTTTACCGGAGCCTCCTTGTAACTTGCGAGATCCTGAGCGTGTTCGTCCCAAACACGTCCCTCCCAAGTGATGATGCCCGCACCTGCTGCTGCGGCGGCCGCAATCACGACTGCGGCCGTACCCCACACTTTTGCTCCCATGCCTTCCTTCCTGCTTTAATTAGAAGTGATTGAATTTATTTTGAATGCTCACAATACCGTGAGTACCCATGCCGCTTTTTCTAAAGTTGTTCACAAGTGTGCCGCAGCGGCCTATTAGTTGCCAACAGACTTATCCACAGACTTAATCGTCTTAGAATCCGCACCATCATGCGGATTGTCGACCACTCCCTTCTCAATTTGAGGGCTCAGCTCCTCCCCCTTGGGGACAACTTCTGCCATGCCGTGCGCAGCGCGTAAACGAGAAGCGAGCACCTTATCGACTCGCCGACCGTCCATATCGACAATCTCAAAACGCCACCCCAGCCACTCGACCGCATCACCCTCTTTGGGCAACCTTCCCAGAAGGAGCATCACCATGCCTGCAAGCGTGCTGTATCGGCCGGCTTCCTCTTCAGGAACGTGCTTGAGAGAAAGCACATCCTTCATTTCGGGAATCGGAATGATGCCGTCGAGCAGCCAGGAACCATCCTCGCGTCGAGTGGCCCAGCTGTCATCGGGCTGCTCGGGCTTAAATTCACCGGCAATAGCCTCCAGTACGTCACGCGGCGTCACCAGACCGAGCACTTCGCCGTATTCGTCCACGACAAGCGCGAGCGGCACGTCGGTTTTACGGAAATGCTCAAGAAGCTCCATCCCAGTAAGCGACTCTGGCACATAAGAAACCGGCATAAGATTGTTAGCAAAGTCCGGTTTGCCAGAATCCAAAATCTGCTGCAGAAGCATTTTGGTTGAGCAGACGCCCTTCACATTGTCCAGACTGCCAACGCAGACCGGCAGCCGCGATCGCTTTGACGTTCGGATCAGTTCAATATTTTCCTCATCCGGCGCTTCAAGATCGATCCAAGAAATATTGGAGCGCGGCGTCATCAAAGAGGCAACCTGCCGATCATCAAGACGAAAGACGTTGCGCACCATATCGCGCTCTGCCGTTTCGATAACGCCGGATTCCTGCCCTTCTTCAATCATGGCGTGAATCTCTTCTTCCGTCACGGAACTCCCCTGTGTTTCCGAAATGCCCAAACGCTTCAAAAGCAGGTGCGTCGAGACCGACAGGAGTTTGACAAAAGGAGCGGCAATAATGGAAAGACAGTGAATAGGAGGCGCGAGACGACAGGCAATGCGCTCGGGCGAAATCTGCCCGATGCGCTTGGGGACCAGTTCGCCCATCACAATCGAAAAGTAGGTGATCAGCACAACAACAACAAACAAACCGATAGCCTTAGCGGTTTCCGGCGACAGTCCAACCATCACCAGAAACGCCTCCATCGGTCGGGCGAGCGCCGACTCACCCACAATGCCCGAAAGAATGCCGATGGACGTAATACCCACCTGAATCGTTGAAAGTGCACGGTTCGGATCCGCATTGAGCTCACGAGCACGCTCTGCTCCAGCAACCTTGTCATCAATAAGACGCTGGAGCCGAGCACGACGGCTCGTAACGAGCGAAATTTCACTCATGGCGAAAACGCCGTTCAAAACGATCAGAACGGCGAGAAGCGCCACATCTAACCAACTGGACATAAAAAATCTGAAAGGGGTCAAAAAAATGAAATGAGCGATCTGCAGCCGCAGATCGCCAGATAATCCGACTTAGTAAAAAAGTCAGAAGAATTTTTTATTATCACATGCGGGACCAGCCGCAGTTTGAATAGGCCGGCCTAAACTGCATGAATGCGAAAGATTGCATCAGTCAAAGGGCGACGGCATTCTCATCGGATCGCCGCCGCGAATGAGGGCGATCAGACCTTGGAGCGCCGTTAAAGAAGCGGCCAGCCGCACTGTTCGGCGATCACCGGTGACGTGAATGGTACGCACACTTGTTGCGATCGCTCCGGAAGGATCGCGTTCTGCCCACCCAATACAAACCGTGCCGACCGGCGTTTGCGCAGTGCCGCCGGACGGCCCTGCAACCCCCGTAAGGGCGACAGACAAATCCGCATGGCTGCAGGCGAGTGCACCGCGCGCCATGGCTTCAGCAACGGGTTCACTCACAACGCCGAATTCTGCAATAACTTCTGCCGGCACGTCGATCATCTCTTCTTTGCCGGAGATTTGATAGGTCACATAACCGCGGTCAAACCATGCCGACGATCCGGCGACACTCGTAATGAGTTCACTCACCATGCCGCCCGTCAGACTTTCTGCCGTGCAGACAATACGTCCGTTTTCATGTGCGGCAGCCCCAAGCAGATCCGCTGCCAATTCAGCTTGCTCAAGCAGTGTGCTCATGAGAATTCCTCACCCATCAATATTCTTCGTTAGGCCCACCGTTGCCAGGCTGCTGACAGCAAAACGATGAGTGCCCAAGCATAGACCGCAGCGGCGATATCGTCGAGCATCACCCCCAAACCCGACTTCATCCTGCGGTCGAACCAGGAGCCTGGCCAAATTTTCACAATATCGAAAAGTCGAAACGCAAGGAATGCGGCCAACCACCAGCCCCAGCCGGCGGGCAGCATGATGCATACGGCCCAAACAGCTACAACCTCATCAATGACAAAACCGCCGTGATCGACAACGCCGATGTCGCGGCCCGAACGTTCGCACGCCCATGCGCCAAGCATAAAAAGAGCGGCAGTGAGTGCTACCCAGCCTTCGCGCGTCATGAAGGGATCGAGCAGCCCGTAGACGAGCACTCCCGCAAGCGTTCCCCATGTACCGGGAGCAGGCCGCAGAGCACCGACGCCGAAAAACGTGGCAATCCAGTGCGCAGGATGAGAAAGAACAAAGTTTCGGGTGATGCGCACGCGATTGGCGGGCGCATCTGGAGCGTATTTTTCAAACATGTCGTCCTAAGGCGAATGAATCTTCGCGCGGCTGCACTGCAGCCGCCAGACAGACTCCATTATTCTGGATCTTCCGCGTTGAAATGATCGTAACCAGTGCTCGGCACTGCAACAGGCAGGCCGTCTGCCGTGCGCACCACAACAGCCGTTTCTTCTCTTTCTAAAATACGGCCGATGCGGGAAACGGGCGTATTGGAGAGCAGTCCGGCCTCAAAGATGCGCTCGGCTGCCGCTGGAGGCGCCGTAAAAATCAGTTCGTAGTCGTCACCGCCGGCAAGCGCTGCCTCATGCTGGCGTGCAACGGTGAGCGTCGACAATACTGGGGAGAGCGGTATACGCTCCCATTCGATTTCTGCGGAAACACCGCTTCTCGTCAGGATGTGATCCAGATCGGCAAGGAGACCGTCTGAAATATCCGCACAGGCTGTCGCTGCGCCCAGAAGCGCCTGACCGAGCGCGATACGCGGTGTCGGCCGATCCATCCGAGCAAAGAGCCGAGGTTCCGCATCGGGCATCACCTGCCAGCGACCCCACCGGCACATCAAAGCCGCATAAGCGTCGCCCACCGTACCAGACACCCAGATATCGTCACCGGGCTGAGCGCCGCTTCTTGTCAGCCCCATTCCGGCCGGCAAGTCGCCCATCGCCGTAATGCTGATCGTTGCAGGAGCATGTCTGCCGTCAATCTCTGGCGTCCGTGTCGTATCTCCCCCAAGCAGCGCGCAGCCCGATTCATGTGCAAGCGCCATCAGACCGCGGGAGAAATCAGCCAGCCATCCGTCGTCTCGACGCGGCAGGCCGATGGACAGGAAAAAGGCTCGCGGAACGGCTCCCGCTGCTGCCAGATCCGAAAGATTCACAGCGAGCGCCTTATAGCCCACATCTTCCGGATCGGCATCGGGAAAGAAATGCGTGCCTAATGCAGTCATGTCGCAGGTCACCGCGAGACGCCCCGCACCGGTATCAATGATGGCGCAGTCGTCACCCACCCCCTGACTCTTCCAGGCTCCGAACGACGGATACGTGAAGAACTGCTCAATGATTTGAAATTCACCAGCCTCAGACACAACACACCTCCTTGATGTCTCTGCGCTTCATAAAGAAGCCTCCATTTTGCGAATTATCCTGTGCAGCGCTCCCAACGAACGCGCCTAACTTTGCCTTCAAGCACAAGATTTCAAGATCCTCACTGCACTTTGCACCAAAGCATGCAGAGGATGTCTAAACACGCATCCTGTTTTCTTAAAGTCCTGCAAAAAGAGCCGCCCAGAGTTTCCTCACAAGCGGCTCGATCCAACAGCTGCAACAAAACTGCTGCTGATTAGGCTTTCTTCTGGGCGTGATCCGCTGCAAACTCAGCTGCGCGCACCTTAGCGGCCACGCGTTCGAGAACAGCATTAGTGAACCGGTAGCCGCTGCCGAAATGTTTGGCCAACTCAATCGTCTCGTTGAGAACGACGCGGTACGGCGTCTGCGGGCAGCGCAGCAGCTCATACGTCCCGATGAAAAGAATCGCACGCTCAACGAGCGATACGCGTTTCAGGTCGCGGTCGACAAAAGGCGAAAACTCAGCTTCAAGCGCAGCGTGCTCGCCGATCGCTCCAGAAAGCAGTGTCGTGAGCAGCTCACGGTCGCAGCGCGCCCAGTCTTCAGACGTAAGACCGAGATCTTCAACGGGCGTGCCTTCCTCATCATCGGCAAGGAGCGCAGGAAGATTTTCTTCAATTTTCTGGGCTTTAAGCGTCGGATCTGCGATCCACTGATAGAAGCCGAGCAGCGCAAAGACGCGGGCGAGATGCCGCGGTGCATGCGCCTGGCGGCCGGGCTTATGGGCTTCAGTCATAGTTGTCCTGTCCGCTCTCTATAAAGAGAGCCTGATATTGAGAAACCCAAGCGGCGCACGCCGCCTGGATGCTCTTATTTGTTCAGAGTAATCAGAAAAGGCGCGCATTCTAGCGCGCCTTTTCATCCTCTGCCTTGACCGACCGGAATTAGTCTTCTGGATTTTCCTCAAAATCGTCAGCCGAAACGAATTCCTTGGCGAGGTTGGCCATCTCAACAGCGCAGCGAGCGCAGTCGCGGGCTTTCATCTCAATACGTTCCTGACACTGCTCGTCATTTTCCGTCGTAAGCACACCATTGGCGATCGGAATTTCATAGTCAAGACCAATACGGGTAATGCCGGCACCGGACTCATTCGAGACGAGTTCAAAGTGATAGGTTTCACCGCGGATAACAGCGCCGAGCGCAATCAGGGCATCGTATTCCTCAGTCTGCGCGAGCTTCATCAGCGCGAACGGAATTTCAAGCGCGCCGGGAACGGAGACCTTTGTCACATCCTCATCCATCACGCCGAGCTTGCGAAGTTCATCCATGCAGGCCTCGAATTCGCCGCGGCCGGCGTATTCATTGAAGCGGGATACGACGATGCCGATGCGCAGATCCGTGCCGTCGGTAGAGGTCGGGATGATATCAACTGCCATTTGCTTAGCTCCTTGGGTACTGGGCAGAACGAGAAAGCGGTTCGGCCGCTGCTCTATGAGGGGCGGCGTCCGAATCTCCCTTCTAAATCTTGAAGAGATCATTTTAGCGCATCAACGTGTCCAAACTTCAGCTCTTTGCGAACGGGCATTTTGGGAAAAACTTCTTCACTCATGAGAGGCTTGCCTTTTCTTCACCAACACTGTTTTCAAGGCGTCTCAAAGGCACGAACCGCCGCCCTTCTTTAAGGCTGACGGGCGCTTCACCAAAACGTCATACAACTGACATCACTTTGCCGCAGCCGCGTTGCAAACCCGTCACATGTACTTCCTAGACTGCTCCGCAGCGGCCGAAAGGAATCCTCACCTTTCCCGTCCGCCATTTGTCCATTTATTGGTAGACGCACTCTCACGCGCCCATTTTCTCCCTCACAGGAACACCACATCACCATGCAGAAATTCATATTGAGCACCGCATCCGCCGCACTGGCTGCCGTCGGCGTTCTCAGTGCACTCGCTGCCGCACCGGTCTCTGCCGCGCAGATCTATCCTGTCGATCAGGCACGTTTCATGACCAATGCCAAATTCGACTTCAAGATTGAACTTGACAAGAAGGCCGACCGCAAGAACGTCGTCGTCGAAATCAACGGCGCCGACTATAAGAAAGTGCTCAAGGGTTCGGAAATCTGGGTTCCCGAAGAAATCGATTCCGAAGGCTCCGCACTCATCATGCGTGACGTCGAAATCAAGAAGCCCGGCAAGTACACCGTTGTCGTGAAGTCGCCCGAAGGTGAAATGCGCGCAGATTGGGATCTTTACTCTACGCCTAAGAAAGCCGCCGCCAAGAACGTGATCATTCTGCTCGCCGACGGTCTTTCCGTCGGACACCGCACTGCAGCCCGCATTCTCTCCAAGGGCGTAAAGAACGGCATGTATCAGGCGCCGCTTGCCATGGACAATATGCCGCACATGGCGCTCCTCGGTACGAGTTCAGTTGACACGATCGCCGCTGACAGTGCGAATACAGCTTCGGCCTATATGACCGGCCACAAGTCTTCCGTTAATGCGCTCGGCGTCTACGCAGACCGCACCAAGGCCAGCCAAGACGATCCGCGTCAGGAAACGATTGCCGAACTGCTCCGCCGCAAGACTGGCAAAGCCATCGGCGTCGTGTCCGATGCTGAAATTGAAGATGCAACGCCCGCTTCTGTCGTCGCGCATACCCGTCGCCGCTCCGACAAGGCCGATATCGTCGGCATGTTCTACGAAGTTCGTCCGGAAGTGATTTTGGGCGGCGGCTCTGCCTATTTCCTCCCGCAGGGTACGCCTGGCAGCAAGCGCAAGGATTCAACCAACTATCTTGAACTCTTCCAGAAGGACGGCTACAAGTTCGTCTCTGACCGTACCGAACTGCTTGCCGCCGTTGACGGCAAGGCGCCGCAAAAGCTCCTTGGGCTCTTCCATACCGGCAATATGGACGGCTGGATTGACCGCCACCAGTGGAAGGGCAACACGGTGAAGAAGTTCCCGAATCAGCCCGACCTGACGGATGCGTTTGATGCTGCCGTCAAAGTGCTCGGCCAGAACAAGGAAGGCTTCTTCCTGATGCTTGAAGCCGGCTTGGTCGACAAGTTCTCGCACCCGCTCGACTGGACGCGCTCCGTCGGCGACACGATTGCCTTCGATAAGGTGGTTGAACGTGCTCAGAAGTATGTCGACGAACATCCCGATACGCTTCTGATCGTAACGGGTGACCACACGCACTCCATCTCGGTTGCCGGTACGGTCGACGACAATAAGCCCGGCAAGGACATGCGTGAGAAAGTGGGCGTTTATGCCGATGCGGGTTATCCCAACTACGTTGATGCGGACAAGGACGGCTTCCCGGATGACTTCGCACCTTCCAAGCGTCTGGCCGTCTTCTTCGGCGCACACCCGGATTATTACGAAACCTATCGCGCCTACCCGGATAAAACCTTCAATCCGGCCGTCAAGAACGAAAAGGGCGAGTATGTGGCTGACGAAACCTACAAGTCGGTCGAGGGCGGTCACTTCGTCGAAGGAAACCTGCCGCGCAATGAAAGCCAGGGCGTTCACACCGTCGATGACCTGGTCGTTACTGCCCGCGGGCCGAAGTCTGAAGAAATCAAAGGCTTCATGAATTCGACTGAAATCTTCCGCGTCATGGCTGAAGCGCTCGCGCTTGGCCACTAAGCGAATTGACCGCAGGACTTCTCTCTGACACCTGCGATCCGCCTGCAAAGGACGTCTTCCCCGCCAAGGGAAGACGCCCTTTTAAGTTTTCCTTATTTGCCACCAGGCTTGAGCTCTCATGCATCGCAGAACGGTACTTACTGCCGGAATACTTTTCCCGACGCTTTATTCCCTTGCCTCATCGGCAGCTCTGGCTGCGGATCTTCCGCAGCTTGCCTTTCCCGAAATGTACTCGGGCGTTTCCGTCCTCGGGCTCACCTTTTCCGACAAACTCAAGTCGCTCGCCGGGAAAAGGGTTCGCATGCAGGGTTTCATGGCGCCGCCACTAAAAGCCGATGCCCATTTCTTCGTCCTCACGGAATCACCGGTAAGTCTCTGTCCGTTCTGCAGCACGGATGCTGACTGGCCAGACAACATCGTCGTCGTCTTTCTCAGCGACAAACAGGAGTTCGTACAGGCCAACCGCCTCATTGAAGTGGTCGGTACGCTCGAAGTCGGCAGCCGTATGGATGAGGAAACCGGATTCGTCAGTCTCGTACGAATCGTAAACGCCCGTTTTGAGGTTGTGTGAGCTGACCTGCGGGCCGGATGCATCGTGCATTAACACTTTTTTCACCGCAATTCTCATTCCCCGGTTGGAGAACCCGTCGTCATGAACTCTGCTTCCCCCACTGCCGATGTTGGACGCAAATGCAGCAGTGATACCGGCTGCTGCGCGGATCCTCAGCCTTTCGATTTATCACTGGAAACCGTCAGACTCGATGTTCCTGATGGCACAGGCGTGAGAACAATCTTCTCGTGCTTTGACTTCAAGCTGCCTCAAGGCGCCATGCTTGGCATCCGCGGCCCCTCAGGCGCTGGGAAAACGTCTTTTTTGAAATGTCTTTCGGGAATCATCACGCCCACAGAAGGTGTTGTGCGCTGGGGCACACTTGCTCTTTCGCAGTGCACGGAATCGGTTCGCGACCGCTGGCGAGGACAGCATTGCGGCTTTCTTTTTCAAGACTTTCGGCTTTTTGAAGACCTTACAGCACTCGACAATGTTCTGCTGCCGCTCACCTTCCGCGGCACCATTGCCGCGCATGACCGCGAAACCGCCCGCGAAATGCTTGCTGCTCGCGGCATCCGCACCAATACCCGTGCAGGAGACCTCTCACGCGGCGAGATGCAGCGCACCGCACTCGTGCGAGTTCTGATGGGCCGTCCTGCCGTCATTCTGGCCGATGAACCTACTGCCAATCTTGACGAAGCTCGCGGTGACATCGTGGTTGATGACCTGATGTCAGCTGCACAAAGTCTTTCGGCATCACTCATTCTCGTCAGCCACAGCGACCGCGTCCTCAAACGCCTGCCGCTCACCGCAGAAATCCGCGCGGGACGCTTTATCACGCCGGACGAACTCACCCCTTCACGATCCATCCCTTGATTGGAGCTGCGCCATGAATATTGCACTGCTGCTTAAGAGCGAACTCAGACGCTCCGCCGGCATCCTGGCCGGAATGGCGCTCATCATTGCGCTGGCACTCTCGATCGCTGTTGCTGCCGGCATCTGCGAACGAATGGTAAAGGCTTCCGCTGCACAGTCTGCCGACGATTTCGATCTGTTGATCGGTGCTCGCGGATCCAGTTCGGCGCTCCTGCTCGGCACGGTTTTCTTGCGCGATGAAATGCTGCCGATCGTGCCGGCATCCGCTTGGGCGAATATCCGAGAGGCTCAAACGGCTAAAAGCAGCATCCGCTGGGCTGCTCCAGTTGCTTTCGGCGACCGCACACCCTCCGGCCGCACGATTGTCGGCACAACACGCTCCTTTTTAGACCGCGGCAAGAGCCGCGAACCCGCTGCCGGACGATTTTTCACAAAGCCGACTGAAGCCGTTGCGGGCGCCTCCTCAGGCTATGTCATCGGAGACAAATTTTCCCCTATGCACGGCCGAGTTCATGGCGCTGGCCACGCACATGAGGGCATTGCTTACGAAGTAGTCGGCATCCTGCCGCCCACCGGAACGCCATGGGACCGTGCGGTAATGGTACCGATCGAAAGTGTCTGGGCAGCACATGCAGATGCGCACGGCGATCACGATCATGACCACGAAGCCGAGGAAGCACATGACCGTGAGCAGCCATCCGCGCATTTGTTTGAATCCTGGATGCTGTCCAACAAAACACATCTTGAAGAACTGCCGGGCTTTTCCGCTGTCATTGTGAAACCCGCCTCAGTCTCCTCGGCCTATCGACTGCGTCAGCGCTTCAATGAGATCGATGCTGCAGGTCATGACGGCAAGATCGTGCCGCTCATGGGCGTCTTTTCTGCTGAGGTGCTCGTTAATCTCTACGCCGCTTTTGGCGGCGCATCGCAGGCGCTCGCCTTTGTATGTCTGCTCACGAGCATCGTCGCGCTCGCCGCGGTGCTTTTGGCGAGCGTTCTGCTCGGCCGCCTGAGACTGCCAACGATTTTGCTGCTGCGCACACTGGGAGCTCCTCGCCGCTATGCAGCAGCACTCACCTGGTCTATTGTCATGACAGCGGCAACTGCCGGCATCTTGGGCAGTCTAATCCTTGGATGGGGTGCTGCCGAACTCTGCGCCGGAGCCCTGGAACTCGAAACCGGAGCGCGCATCACGCCGAGCTTTTCCATGCGAGAAATCTGGCTCGCATTGACGGCACTTGCCGCCGGAGCGGTCTGCGCATTGCTCCCGGCCTGGCTGGCCGGCCGCATGAAACTCAGTTAGCTGCTGAGGATTGCCAACAGCCAAAAAAGGAATCCCTGAAACGGTGAGCTTCTCACTATTTCAGGGATTTTTCTATGCCATCCGCAACGCTTGCGCTCAATAGCTTAAGCCTCGCAGATACTGCGGCGGCACGACAAGCTTCGGCACCTTCTCAACATGCAGCCGGTTAGCTGCATGCCATCCCCAATGCGGATCATCGATCATTGCGCGGCCAATATCGATCACATCTGCCGCACCTTCGCGCAGCAGAGTTTCCGCCTGCCAAGCATCACGGATAAGTCCAACAGCAAAAGTCGTCATACCCGTTTCAGCCTTCACGCGTGAGGCGAACGGAACCTGATAACCAGGCCCGACGGGGATAGGCGCATCCGGCGTGTTGCCGCCCGTCGATACATCGACAAACGTACAGCCTTCTTTCTTAGCCAGATTAACGAGGTGAATGGTGTCTTCAATCGACCAGCCTTCAGGCACCCAATCGGTGGCGGAAACGCGAAGGCCCACTGCGACATTAGCCGGAACAGCGGCTTTCACGGCATTCATCACTTCCTTGGCAAAGCGGCAGCGATTGTCGAGCGCACCGCCATACTCATCAATTCGATGGTTCGAGAGCGGCGACAAAAATTGATGAATGAGGTAGCCATGAGCCATATGGATTTCCACCGCATCCACACCGGCACGCGCTGCACGAGCAGCGGCAGCTCCAAAATCCTCAGCAATCTGCCGGCAATCCTCAAACTCAATTTCACGCGGCGTCGTGTAGGTGTCCGAGAAAGGTATCGGACTCGGCGCACGCACACGCCATCCGCCTTCCATCGGCGGCAGCGTGCGGGCAGGCCCGCGCCACGGACGCACCGAGCTTGCCTTGCGGCCAGCATGATTAAGCTGCACCATCACCCGACATTCCGGTTCGATCTCATGCATGAGGTCGACGAGCTCCTTGAGCCCTTGTTCACACTCATCGGACCAGAGGCCCAAGTCGTAGTTGGTAATGCGGCCGTCCGGCGACACAGCGGTCGATTCGATGCAGACGAGGCCGGCGCCGGAAGCGGCAAGGTGACCATAGTGCATCTTGTGAAAAAGCTGCACCACGCCGCTACGCGCACTGTACATAGCCATCGGCGGCACAGCGATGCGGTTAGGCAGTTCTACGGGGCCGATCGAAATCGGCGTAAAGAGCATCGTGTTCATTGTTGAAAATTTCCTGCTCAAAAGCTCCTCAAGACTACACCGGCAATGCTCAGCAGCATCTTTGATCCGTCAAGAAAGGCCTGCGGATTCTTTTCTCCGGCAGGCCTTCAGGGGAGCGGGCGTTCTCAGAAGAGCGAGTCTTCGTTCTTGAGCGACATTATGCGCTCGACATAGCGAGCAATCGTGTCGATTTCGACGTTAACGTAGGACTGCGCTTTGAGATGCTTCAAGGTGGTCACTTCAAGCGTATGAGGAATGAGATTAATGGTAACAAGTGTATCGAGCGCCGTATCCTCGACCTTGTTGATCGTGAGGGATACACCGTTGATGGTGATGGAGCCTTTGTAGGCGACATAGGGAGAAAGCACGCGCGGCACACGCACCACCAAACGCCAGGACTCCGCCACAGGCTCCATTGACTCAACCTGTCCAACACCGTCGACATGGCCGCTCACGATGTGCCCGTCAATGCGGTCGGAAAGGCGCATAGCCTTTTCCAAATTCACTTCACCAAAGGTGTCGAGTCCCGTTGTTTTCGAGAGACTTTCGGCTGAAACGTCAATCTTGAATTCACGCTCGCCCACCTCAATTACCGTCATGCAGGCGCCATTGACAGCGATCGAGTCACCCACCTTTACTTCGTTTAAGCCAAGATCGGGAGCAAGAATCGTCAGACGAACGCCATTGCCGAGCTTCTCCGGTTCACGAACCTTGCCGACGGCCTGCACAATGCCAGTAAACATAAACTATCTCCTCAAAAGAACTCGAAAGTCGCCGCCGATCTGGTCAAGCGACTGAAGGCGCCAGCGGTATGCCGCACCCGGTTCGGCCGGAAGCGGCACAGCCGCTGGCCCCATCCCCGCACCAAAAAGGCAGGGGGCATAGTAGAAAAGCATCTCGTCAATCAACCCTGCAGCAAAGAGTGCCCCTGAAAGCCGCGGACCTGCTTCAACATGAACTTCGTTCACCTCACGCTTGGCAAGTTCACGCATCAGTTCGCGAAGATCTACCCGCCCGGGCACTGCCGCATCAGGGAGCACCCATACCTCTGCGCCAGCTGCTTCCAGAGCTGCTCGGCGGGTCGGATACTCGGCCGCCGCTGCAATGAATACCTTACCGCCCTTCGACGTCAAGAGTTTTCCTGCGGGCGGCGTTTCCATGCGCGGATCAATTACGATGCGCAGCGGCTGACGCTCCTGATCAGGAAGGCGCACATTCATCTGCGGATCATCGGCCAAAACCGTTCCAATACCGGTCAGTACTGCGCCGGCTCGACCGCGCCAAAACTGCACATCGGCACGAGCCGCTTCACCGGTAATCCACTGAGAGCGTCCGTCTGGAAATGCTGTACGGCCGTCGAGCGTCACAGCTGTTTTCATTCGTACCCACGGCGTCCCCCGCGTCATCCGCGTTAAAAAAGCAATATTGACCTCTCGGGCCTCTGCTTCTCGGACACCAAGCTCAGCCGGAATTCCAGCTTCAAGGAGCATACGAATGCCGCGGCCGTGTACTTTAGGATTCGGATCTCCGACGGCGGCCACCACACGTCCGACTTTGGATTGAATGAGTGCAAGAGCGCAAGGCGGAGTACGGCCATAATGCGAGCAGGGCTCCAATGTCACATATACGGTGGCGCCCTCAACAGATAAGCCGCGCTCGAAGGCACTTCTCAAAGCCATCACTTCCGCGTGCGGTCCGCCGGTACGCTGCGTATGACCCGCACCAACCAGCCGGCCGTTGCGCACAATCACCGCCCCCACTGACGGATTAGGCGGCGAAATCCGCCAGGCCTTTCGCGCTTGAGCGAGAGCAAGATCCATCCATGCGTCGTCTGCTGCGGAACGTGCCGCTTCTGAGTCCGAGACTGCAGCGTGAGCTTCAAGTTTCTGCGCGCAGGCAAGGCGTTCCGGGTCGACCAGCGTTTCAATGGCCGGCAGCACAGACGAAGTATTCTGAGCGTTGTCTTCGCTCAAAGAGGATGCAGATGTCGTCATCAGCGATACTTCCGGATGTATCCGTCGGGATCACTTGAAGCAAGCTGTCCCTTAGGATCAGAGTCATCGCTCAGTTCGATCGGCGAATCTGCCACTTCGACGGATTCGTCGGTTTCAGGAACACCGTAAAACTCTCCGGTTTCCAATCCTGCAGCATCCTCATCTGCGGCAGCAGGGGCTTCGCGCAGTGCTTGCTCAATCATCTCGGCAAACGCCTTCGGATCATTGATGTTGAGATAAACAGACGCAAAACGGATCCACGCGATCGTATCCATGCCGCGCAGGGCTTCGAGCACAAGTTCGCCCAATTTTGAAGAACGCACTTCGCGTTCGCCCATGGCAGAAAGCTTATGTTCAATAGCTCCTACTGCGGCATCTATACGCTCAGAAGAAACCGGCCGCTTTCTCAGCGCGAGCTGCATAGAGCCGCGAAGCTTTGCCCGGTTGTACTCCACACGACCGCCGCCGCGCTTGATGATCCAAGGCATAGCAATGGCTACACGCTCGAAGGTCGTAAAGCGCTTGCCACAGGCTGGACACTGCCGACGGCGGCGGATGACGAAACCGGGCTTTGGAGCGCGTGAATCAACGACACTCGTCGAGGGGTGACGGCAGAAGGGGCAGCGCATCGACGGCTGTTCTCCAATAGATTGATGAGTGGAGATGATTTTAGCCGATCTCTGGTATGCACCACGGTCTGGTGAACTGTGTACGCCAAACGAGAAAAATGATCAGCAGCCGAATAACAAGAAGCAAAAGGGTCTGCATCTTTGGCTGCAGACCCTTTTGCTTTATGTTGACAGCACCCAAGGCATCGATTAAAGGATTGCCTTGAGGGATTAAGCCTTAATCGTGAACGTAGACGGGGAATTTAGCGGTGAGCTTCGCGACTTCGCCGCGAACGCGGTCAAGAACCGCCTGATCTTCAGGCGCCTCAAGAACGTCAACAATCAGATTGGCCGTGAGACGGGCTTCATCTTCCTTGAAACCGCGTGTCGTCATTGCCGGCGAGCCGAGACGGATACCCGACGTGACAAACGGCTTCTCGGGATCGTGCGGGATGGCGTTCTTGTTAACGGTGATGCCGACCGAATGAAGCACGGTCTCAGCGGTCTTGCCGGTGATCTTCAGGGGACGAAGATCGACGAGCATGACGTGACTTTCCGTACGGCCGGAAACGATGCGCAGACCGCGCGCCATCAGCTGCTCGGCCATCACATGCGCATTCTTCATCACCTGTTCCTGATAGGTCTTGTATTCCGGCTGCAGCGCTTCGCCGAGCGCCACGGCCTTGGCGGCGATGACGTGCATAAGCGGACCGCCCTGCATCCCCGGGAAGACGGCAGAGTTAATTGCCTTTTCAAGATCCGGACGCACAAAGATCATGCCGCCGCGCGGACCACGCAGGGTCTTATGGGTAGTTGTCGTCACAATGTCAGCGTGGCCAAAGGGCGACGGATAGACACCCGCAGCGATCAAGCCGGCATAGTGAGCCATGTCGACCATCAAAAGCGCGCCGACAGAATGGGCAATTTCAGCAAAACGCTTGAAATCGATCTTAAGCGAATAGGCAGAAGCGCCAGTGACGATGAGTTTCGGCTTATTTTCCTTGGCAAGGCGTTCGACTTCGTCATAGTCAATCTCTTCCTTGTCATTGAGGCCGTATGGAACACAGTGGAAATACTTGCCTGAGAAGTTCAGATGCATGCCGTGGGTCAAATGCCCGCCGTCAGCAAGCGACAATCCCATGAAAGTATCACCGGGCTTGAGAACCGCAAAGAACACGGCCGAGTTAGCCTGCGCACCCGAATGAGGCTGCACATTAACCGCCATTTCAACACCGGCTGGCTCGCAAAAGAGCTTCTTGGCTCGTTCAATGGCAAGACGTTCAACTTCGTCAACAAATTCGCAGCCGCCGTAGTAGCGCTTGCCCGGATAGCCTTCGGCATATTTGTTGGTGAGGCAGCTCCCCTGAGCAGCCATCACTGCCGGCGAAGCATAATTTTCGCTCGCAATCAGCTCGATGTTCTGCTCCTGGCGCTTAGCCTCGGCATCAATCCACTGCCAGAGTTCTGGGTCGCGCTTGGCGGGGCATTCGGACAAATTGAACATGGGTTGTTTCCTTCTGTCGTGAAGAATACTTATAGGGAAGAGTCTGCTGTGACACGTACTAGCCACAGACAGTCATGCCGGAGCGCCGGCAGTCTTTTCTCCTTGTAAAAGAAGCAAAGACCGCGCCAACGCATTAAAGAAATTTTTAGGAAGCGGAGCCTCTGAGTGCTGCTGCATTATGCGCTCCGCAGGCGAGGATTCAGTGTATAGCGGCCGACTACTTCAGCGGTTGCCAGCACATGTCCTTTCGCTGTTTTCTCAAAATCTTCCAAGGTAAAGTGCTTATCGAGATCCAGCGTTTCTAAATCGAGCGCCAATACTTGATAGCGATAGTAATGCCGACGAGCATCAAAAAAAGGCGGGCATGGACCGTCATAGCCCAGTCCCGTACCATCGGCTTCGGGCTTTCCTGCGCCGCGGCAGTAGTCATTCAATCCTGGCCGACCGTAAGCCGCCGGTACATTCTTCTGCGCAAAAACACCTTCAGGGAAATTCGATACGTCAGCAGCCACCTCAATCTGCACCCAGTGCACAAAGCGGCGGCGGGGCTGATCAACAGGGAGTTCGCCCGAAGCATCCCGCGCTTTCAGATCCGTCGGCACATCGTCATCGATGCAGAGCACCGCGAATGATTTTGTGCCTGCCGGGGCGCCCGACCACGAAAGCTCCGGGGAGAGGTTGGCAGAACGAACCGTCTGTCCGCCTTCGCCCATGCGCCCGTAGGCGCAGCGTTCAGGAATCATTTCTCCTTCGGAAAACGTACGTGATGAAATGTCCATCGTTGAACCTCCTACCTCATTGATGAAAGAGCCGTCAACGCATGCATTCCGGCTCCAGCAAAAATGTCAAACCCTTAAAACTTCAGCCAGAAAGTTGCCGGACCGTCATTCGTAAGCCGCACGTGCATGTGTGCGCCGAATGACCCCGTTTCAACTTTCAGTCCTTCGGCGCGAAGCGCCTCAACGTAGGCAAGATAGGCCTTTTGTGCCTCCGCGGGGGATGCACCGTTTGAAAAACTCGGACGACTCCCGCCCGTACAGTCTGCTGCGAGTGTGAACTGCGACACGACAAGGACACCACCGCCAATATCTGCTGCCGACAAGTTCATGCGGCCGTTCTCATCCTCAAAAATCCGCAGACGAGCCGTTTTGCGTGCCGCTTTAGCGATCACTGCTGCGCTGTCGCCCGGTTCGGCACAGACGAAGGCCAGCAGTCCTCGTCCGACTGCCCCAAGAGGCTCTTCGGCTTGCCCGCCTTCGGCTCGTCGCACGACCTGCGCCTCCAGGACGCGTTGGAGCAGAACGATCATTACGCGGTCACCTTAACGCGCGCCCAACGGCGCTTGCCTACCTGCAGCACAAACTCGGCGCCCGCCTGGATCTTAAGCGTGCGGTCACGCACCGATTCGCCGTCAATGCGTACACCGCCCTGATCTATGTTGCGGCCAGCCTCAGCATTGGAAGGTGCAAGTCCGGCTGCCTTGATGAGCTGCATGATGCCAATTTCCCCCGTTGGGGCGGCAACGGTCACATCCTTGATGTCATTGGGCACGGCTCCCTTCTGAAACCGTGCGTTGAATTCCGCTTCGGCTGCATCTGCGGCAGCTTTGTCATGGAAACGTTCGATAATTTCGCGGGCAAGCAGCACCTTTGCATCACGCGGATTTCGACCTTCAGCGCACTCCTTCTTAAGCTGCGCGATTTCGGCATTGCTGCGCAGGCTCAAAAGGTCGTACCAATTCCACATCAGATCATCCGTAATAGACATCACTTTGCCAAACATATCGTTGGCCGGATCCGTAATGCCGATGTAGTTCTTCTTGCTCTTGCTCATCTTCTGTACGCCGTCAAGCCCCACCAGAAGCGGCATCGTCAGAATGCACTGCGGTTCCTGACCATACTGACGCTGCAGTTCACGCCCGACGAGCAGATTGAAGCGCTGATCGGATCCGCCGAGTTCCAGATCTGCCTTCAGGGCGACCGAATCGTAGCCCTGCATGAGCGGGTACAGGAGTTCGTGCATCGCGATCGGCAGTTCTTCCTTGAAGCGCTTGGCAAAATCATCGCGCTCCAAGAGACGGGCGAGCGTGTAGCGGCTCGCGAGCTGAATGAGACCGGTCGCACCCAGCGCATTGCTCCACTCAGAGTTGTAGCGAACTTCCGTCTTGTCCAAATCAAGCACCATGCCGGCTTGGTTCAGGTAAGTCTGAGCATTGGCTTCAATCTGTTCGCGCGTCAAGGGCGGACGGGTGGTGTTGCGGCCAGAAGGATCCCCAATGGCAGCAGTGAAGTCACCCACCAGAAAGATTACGGTATGGCCGAGATCTTGAAGCTGGCGAAGCTTATTGAGCACTACCGTGTGACCAATATGAATGTCCGGCGCCGTCGGGTCAAGCCCGAGTTTGCAGCGAAGCGGTTCACCGGTAGCCTTGGAACGCGCGAGCTTTTGTTCAAACTCGGATTGAATGAGGAACGTGTCGGTTCCCCGCGCGATAAGTGCCATGGCTTCGCGAATATCGTCGGTCACGGGAAATTGTTTCTGAGCCTCTGCGGCCTGTGAGTTGTTTTGCGTCATTGGAAATGATTGAAGTGCTATGCAGTAAAACGACAGGTGCATCAGGGAGCCCCGCCCGCCCGTCGGCGGCGAACTTCAACATCATCCGGAGTTCTGCAAAAAACGAAAGTGGAAAGTGTGAAGTACCCGGTCTGCGGGAGCGTCTGATGCCGTGGCCGGCGGGAGCATTGTCTCGGCGCCGCGCCGAATTTGGAATAAGTTCAAGGGGGAAACTTTAACATGCAGGGTTGCCGCGAGCCTAAAATAAGGGGTTTTCGAAAAAAACTTTCCGGTTTTTACTGATTCTTTGCATCCATGCCGGCACAAACACTCGTTGCGGGCGCACTTGCCCGACTTGGCCGTGCAGCACTCACCTTCGCTCGAAGTATTGCTGTGCGCCTTGGTCTTAAACCTGAAGCCGTCCGCTCCAGAGCCCTTGCCGCCGGTCTGCTGACCGTTGGAACAGCGCTTTCTGTGAGTCTTCTCGCCGCCCTCGGTCCAGCCCTTGCGCCTCACACTGTAGAGGCACATCCCATGGAAATTGCAGTTGCCGCTCCCGATCTCTCCAGTGAAATCGGCGCTGTATCCAGACTCGGTACCTATACACCGAAACACTACGAAATATCGTCAAGCGACACAATCTTCTCGCTTTTTGCAAAACTCGGCATTCATGACGATCAAGCCCGCGACTACATATTCACTCAGCAGCGTCTGACACCGTTCCTTGCTCCGCAGCCGGGACAGCATGTAACGGCAGGCGTTTCCAATGCTGGACAACTCGAATACATGCGGATCTATCTCGACGGCGCACGCGAGGATAATTCCCGCACAATTGAAGTTTCGCGCATCGGCCGAGAACTCATCAGCAATGTGCTTCCCTTTACTTTTTCGACCATGGAGACGCTCGTTTCGGGAGACGCCGTTGGGAATCTTGACGCAACCGCCCGCGAGCTTCACATTCCTGAAAGCGTCACAGATCAGCTTCGCGCAGTTTGGGTCGGTGCCGACGATCCCGTTGAACATCTCACTGCAGGCAGTTCTTTGCGGCTGGTCTATGAGAAAAAGTATGCCGACGGTCGATTCGTCCGCAATGGACAGCTCCTTGCCGCACAAATCGTCGATGCCTCCGGTGTTCACGAGGCCTTTTGGTTTTCCGATGGACGAGGTGCGGGCAGTTTTTATACGCTTGACGGACGTTCCGCCTCTCAAACCTTTTTACGCGTTCCGCTTGATTTCAAAGACGTCAGCTCAGAATTTGCGCCGCTTCGCCGCCACCCCGTCACCGGCGTACTGCGCCCCCACAACGGCACCGACTTCCGGGCGCCATCGGGATCGCGTATTCTTGCCGCCGCTGACGGACGCGTCACGCGCGTTGCCTATGAAGCTCGAGGCTACGGGCACTACGTGCAGATCGACCACGGCCTTAATCGCACCACGCTGTACGCGCACATGCGCCGTGTTGCCAAGGGCATTCGCCCGGGCGTCATCGTCAAGAAAGGCGATGAGATCGGTTATGTCGGCATGACGGGGCTCGCCACGGGCCCACACCTCCATTACGAGCTGCAAATCGACGGCGTACAAATTAACCCGGCTACGGCTGATCTCCCTGATACAGAAAATCTTTCAGCGTATCAGCTCGCGCAGCTGCGAGCCTCGGCGCAGCCGCTCATTGAACGGTTCGAACGCGCTGCGCTCGACGAGGGACGTCCTTCCCCGCAAGCACTCATGGCCAAGCAGGCTCAAAAGAGTGCTGCAGAGCGAGATGAAGAGGCCGATCAGGCGGCGAACGCCGCCGGTCGCGTGCGTTTGCGTCCAGTAAAAATTGATGATCTGACTGACTCCAGCACTCAAGAAGTTGGACGTGCCTCCATCGTACGAACCGGAGGTCATTCGTGATTGTCGCGGGCGTGATGTCCGGCACCAGCCTCGATGGTATTGACGCCGTCGCCGTAGACTTTGCCGACGACGGCGGCATGCGCGTAGTCGGCCAGGCCTCCCTGCCAATGCCATCCGTCCTTCGCAGCGAACTACTTGCGCTTGCTCTTGGCACTGACCATGAAATTGAACGCATGGGAGATGCGTCTGTTGCACTCGCGCATCTTTATGCGTGGACGCTCCAAGATTTGCAGCAGCGGCTTAGCGAGCCTATTGCTGCTGCCGGTGTTCACGGTCAAACTATTCGCCATCGCCCGGAACGCGGCTTTACGCTGCAGCTCAATCACCCTGCACTCGTTGCCGAACTCTCCGGCATTGACATCATTGCCGACTTCCGCTCACGCGATGTTGCCGCCGGTGGCGAAGGCGCACCGCTCGTGCCGGCCTTTCATGCTGCCTGCTTTCGCAGCGCCAAGTGCAGTACAGCAGTACTCAATATCGGCGGTATCGCTAACTTCACATTGATTCCGCAGGACTTCGCCGCTGATGTGCTGGGGTTTGATTGCGGTCCAGGGAACATGCTCCTCGATCATTGGATGCAGACCGCGCAAGGACTCCCCTACGATTCCGATGGCAGCTATGCGCGCAGCGGCTCAATCGATCAAGCGCTTCTCGCGCTGATGCTTACTGATCCATATTTCGATCGCCCCATTCCCAAATCGACTGGACGGGAATACTTTTCACCCTCATGGCTTGATGAGAAGCTTCATGCCTCGGGAGAATTCCGCCGTGCTGCGGACATGCCTGATGAACGGCGGCGCAGTATCGCCGCTACACTCACGGAACTGACTGCGCGATCAGCCGTCGACGCCCTCATTCGGTGGCTGCCTGATGTACAACGGCTTTATTTGTGCGGAGGCGGTGCCTTAAACAGCTTTCTTTGTGAACGCATCCGCATCGCACTCGATGCAGCAGGCGCTCATACCGTAGCGCTCTGCTCTACTGCTGCATGCGGGATCGACCCTATGGCTGTGGAAGGCGCAGCCTTTGCCTGGCTTGCCCATCAGTGGTTCCTCAGGCAGCCGGGGAACCTGCCGGCAGCAACCCATGCCGCAGGCCCTCGTCGATTAGGATGTCTCTACCCTGCCAGCTGATTTCAATCGGTTTTAACCAGCAAAAGGCCGCGCACTCTCATATGCGCGGCCTTTTGCTTGCGGCGCCATCGACGCCGCGGCTATCGAGCCCTTCAGGCAGCTTAGACCGAGAAAGATGATCCGCAGCCGCAGGTTGTCACAGCGTTGGGATTGTCAATCACAAACTGTTCGCCCGAAAGACCTTCCTTATAGTCGATCTTCGCGCCCACCAGGTATTGGTAGCTCATCGAGTCAATCAGCAGAGTCACACCGCCCTTTTGCATCACGGCATCATCATCGTTTTGCGTTTCATCGAATGTGAATCCGTATTGGAAGCCAGCACACCCGCCGCCCTGAACAAAAACACGAAGTTTCAGGTCAGGATTGCCTTCTTCGTCCATCAGGCTCTTCACCTTAGCCACCGCAGCATCGGTAAAGGTAATGGGATCGGGCATCAGCTCGGGAACAGCTTCATTCTTCGTCTCAACAGGAGCCGTCGTAGTCGCTTCAGTCATGACTAAAAATCCTTTTTTCTTTCTGGAATTCTGCCGCGCACGCGGGGCCCCGGCGGGGAACCTGCTCCGGGTAGACGTACGCTCATCGCATTCATTTTTGAAGCGATCATCCTACACCAGAAGCGCCGAAATGCAAGGGATTTCCTTAATATCTTTCCTAATTAACAGTTCCCAGGCATGAAAAAACCGCCCGGATGCCGTAAAGCACCACAGGGCGGTCTGCCTGACCCCCGCCAAACCGGCGGACTTCTCTGAAGCCGCCAGTACACGGGAATCTTTCTGCTTCGCAGTATTAGCGCTTGCTGAACTGCTTGGCGCGGCGGGCCTTGCGAAGGCCAACCTTCTTACGTTCGACTTCGCGAGCATCGCGAGTGACGAGACCGGCGTTCGAAAGAACACTCTTGAGGCCTTCATCGTAGTCGATCAGGGCGCGGGTGATACCGTGACGGACAGCGCCAGCCTGACCAGATTCACCGCCGCCGACGACGTTGACCATAATGTCAAACGTTTCGACATTTTCGGTGAGCTGCAGCGGCTGCATGACGATCATGCGGCCCGTTTCACGCTGGAAATACTGGTCGAGCGGACGGCCATTGATAACGATCTTGCCCGTGCCGCGCTTAATGAAGACGCGAGCGACGGAGCTCTTGCGACGGCCGGTGCCGTAATTGTAGTTGCCGATCATCTTTGTCACACCTTATTAGAGGTCAAGAACCTTGGGCTGCTGAGCCGTATGCGGATGTTCGGCGCCGGCGTAGATCTTGAGCTTCTTGATCATTGCGTAGCCGAGGGGGCCCTTCGGAAGCATGCCCTTGACGGCGATTTCGAGAGCGCGTCCCGGATGCTTTTCCTGCATCTGAGCAAACGTCGTTTCGATGATGCCGCCGGGGTAGCCGGTGTGACGATAGTACGTCTTCTTGCCCGCTTTTTCAGCGGAGAGAACGAGCTTGTCGGCGTTGATCACGACGATAAAATCGCCCGTGTCGACGTGCGGCGTGAATTCGGGCTTGTGCTTACCGCGCAGGCGCAGCGCGATTTCGCTGGCCAGACGGCCGAGCACCTTATCACTGGCATCGACCACGAACCAGTCGCGCTTAACCTCAAGCGGCTTGGCCGAGAAGGTCTTCATTGCGTTCACCTAATGGTTACTGCGAGCTCAGCTCATGCCCTTAAAGCACACGTTCCGCCGGATGGCGCCGACGGCAGACTCCGTCCGCCGTCTTACGGGCGAACGCGGTGCAATCGCTGCTGCTCAGAATAAAAATAGAATCGGGCGGCGCGGATTCCCCGAACCGCCTCGCACTTAAAACTCAACCGAAAAGCGCTTTTTAGGGCGGCGCCAGTGGAAACGATGGGGTAAGCAAACCGCCGACACTTTCCAGTCAAGGAAGCGGATTTTACGCATTTTGCCGAACTTCGTCCACTAAAAAGTCAAAATTTCTTTCGATTCAGTGCGGCAGTTTGGCCAGAAATGCCTCCACCCCGCCCAAGAACATCTGCGTGGCCATCATTGCCAGAAGAAGTCCTGTTAAGCGCTCAAAAGCGAGCGTGAGCTTTTCCCCCATATGTCGCTCCAACCAGTCGGCGGAAGCCAGCACAAAGAAACTCACCACGCAGGTGATTACAACAACCGCGCCCCACTCAAAAAGTCTGTTGGGCTCGCTCGCAGCAAGCATCATGATGGTAGCGAGCGTTGAAGGGCCGGCAATCGCTGGTATGGCTATGGGAACAATGTATGGCTCTCCGCCAGGCGTTTGACCAAAGACACCTTCTTGAGTCGGAAAGACCATACGAATCGCCATCAGCATGACGATCACGGATCCGCCGATGCTCAATGCCGCATCGGAAAGTCCAATGGCAGCCAAGAAGGGTCTGCCGAAAAACATCGCCAACAGAAGCATCCCCATTGCGATCATGCACTCTCGAAAGAGTACAAAGGTCCGCCGCTTATTCGGCACATTCTTCATGCAGGATATGGTGATCGGGATGTTGCCGAGAGGATCTGCCATCAGCACCATCAGCATGAGTCCACCCCAAAAACTGTATTCCATAAAGGGAGCCTTGTTTTCGCGTATTTCAGAATTAAGGAACCGGCACGGTACTTAACGCTCCATGCCGGCTGTGGTTATTTGCGCTGCGGTTCTTGCCGTCAAGCGCCATTTTTCATAAAGAGTGTTAGCGATGCCAGAACCGTTTTGACTTCCGATTCGAAGACGGCTCTGCAAGTACCTCTGCGTCCGCATCTGCCGACTTTACAACTTCTTCGGCCGCCGTCGGCGTTTTCTGCGCCTTCACCGAGACCTTGGGTTTTTCACTCTTCGAGGACGGCTCCGCAAGCACCTCTGCATCTGCGTCCGCAGACTTTACAACTTCTTCGGCCGCCGTCGGCGTTTCCAGCGCTTTCACCGAGACCTCAGGTGTTTCACTCTTCGAGGATGGTTCCGCAAGCACCTCTGCGTCCGCTTCAGCTGACTTGACAACTTCTTCAGCAGCCGTCGGCGTTTCCAGCGCTTCCGCCGAGACCTCGGGCTTTACACTCTTCGAAGACGGTTCCGTCGACACTTCTGCCTCCTCATCCGCCGCTTTTCCCGAACACTGCACAGCAGCCTCTTCAGCATGCGTTTCAGCCTCATTGGCAACTGATGCGGCAGGTGCAGCATATTCCCGACCTTCTAGCGCCGCAGCCACTTTAGGAAGCAGTTCCTGAGCGCGGGCAGCATTGAGAACACCTACACGCAAACGGCGCCAAAGAATATCCTCGGCAGTACAGGCTCCTTCAAAGTCACGTGCATAGAGTGCATATTCAATCACCTTGGCATCATTCTCAGGCCCCTGACAAGCAGCTTCTTCAATGACTTCGGGATTAAACGTTTCGTCCACGAGAATCGGCAGATCCTTAGTGATGCAAAGCCGAGGCTCAATAAGATGACGCAGCGTCGCCTCGAGCATGGCATCCTCGGCCATTCGACGGTACGACGTCCACTTGCCGCCGGCAATCGTGATCATATTGCCGAATTCCGAAATGACGGAATGGCTTCGCGAAGCCTGAGCGGTTGAGGATTGACCTGCTGGCACCCGCAGAAGCGGACGCAGACCAGCAAAAGCAGCAAGCACGTCGCTGCGATAAAGAGGCTTTGCCAGATACCCAGAAGCCGTCTCGAGAATAAAGGCAATCTCGTCTTCTGACGGCTGCGGATCGAACTCTGCCTCGCGGACCTCAACATCTGTGGTGCCGAGAAGTACTGCGTTGTGCCAAGGAATAGCAAACAACACGCGGCCATCCCGTGTTTTCGGGATCAGCATGCCTGCATCTCCCGGCAGGAATGAACGGTCGACGACAACATGAGTCCCGCGGGAGAACCGCAGAAGCTGCGCAGCCTGCGGATCTGCGAGACGACGAATCTGATCCGCCCAGACACCCGCACAATTGAAAACCATCTTGGTGCGGATGCGGTGCGATTCACCGGTGTGCTTATCTTCGACCGTCACCGACTGAATCAGACCGCCGATCCGTTCAAGTCCGACCACCGGCATGTAATTGAGGCAAACGGCTCCGTGTGTGGCTGCTGTACGAATGAGCGCTATGTTGAGGCGCGCGTCATCGAATTGAGCATCGAAAAACTCCACGCCGCCTAAGAGCCCCTCGGTTTTGACGCCGGGGAGCACTTTTTCAGCTTCTTCGGGCTTAAGCATCCGCGTACGGCCAATCTGATCCTTCCCAGCCATTGCGCCGTAAAAACCAAGACCGGCCATGTAGATCTCACGCTCCCACTTTTTAAAGCAGGGCAGCACAAAAGGTTCGGCATGCACGAGCTGCGGGCAGTTGTCAATCAGACGCTTGCGTTCAACCAGCGCATCGTGCACCAATCCCCAGTCTCTGGGATTTTTTAAATAACGCACGCCTCCGTGGATCAGCTTTGTCGAGCGCGACGAGGTTCCTGCGGAAAAATCCTGCGCTTCCAGAAGCAGCGTTTTGAGCCCGCGCGAAGCAGCATCAAGCGCAACGCCGGCGCCGGTAGCGCCGCCGCCTACAACCACGACGTCCCAAACGGGGTCCTGCATAATCGATGCCAGAGCTTCTGTGCGGTTGAGCCCTTTGACGGTCGGTTTTACTTCTGCTGCTGCCATATCACTGGTTCCATTTGCGGGCACGGCCGACGGCTCGAGCCCATTGGTTCATCAAAAATCCTCTCTGATCTTCATTCATCACAGGTTCAAAGACCCGCTCAGCCCGCCAGAGTGAGGCAATTTCGTCGGTACTTTGCCAAAAGCCCGACGCCAGTCCAGCCAAAAACGCGGCTCCTAATGCCGTCGTTTCCGTCTGAGCCGGTCGAATAACAGGGACGCCGGCAATGTCAGCCTGCATCTGCATGAGGAGATCATTTCTTGCTGCGCCCCCATCAACGCGAAGTTCCCGCACTGGGCGTGTTGCATCCTTGGCCATAGCCGTGAGCACTTCAGCGCTTTGAAAAGCAATCGCCTCTAATGCTGCCCGAGCAATATGTGCCCGATTGGTTCCGCGAGTGAGACCAATAAGCATGCCTCGAGCATCCGGATCCCAATAAGGGGCGCCCAGGCCAACAAACGCCGGGACAAACCATACACCGCCCGAGTCAGGCACTTCGCGGGCAAGGGCTTCGATTTCCGAAGCGGATTCAATAAAGTCCATTTGGTCGCGAAGCCATTGCACGACTGCACCGGCAATAAAAACACTGCCTTCGAGCGCATATTGAGTCGGTGCGCAGCCAAGCTTCCAGGCAGCGGTGGTAATCAGCCTATTTTCACTTGGGCGAGGCTCCCCGCCGACATTCATCAGCAGGAATCCACCGGTGCCGTAGGTGTTTTTCACGGATCCCGGTGCAAAACAGGCTTCGCCAAAGGCCGCAGCCTGCTGATCTCCGGCAACGCCTGCAATCGGGACCGCGGCACCGAAAAGCGATGGATGCGTACAGCCGACCACACCGGAACTCGGTTCGATGCGCGGCAGCATGGCTCGAGGAATACGAAAGATGTCGAGCAATTCGTCATCCCACTGACCGCTGCGGAGGTCGCACAACAGCGTTCTGGAAGCATTGGTCGTATCGGTGACGTGCTCCGCACCGCGCGTTAAATTCCAAATGAGCCAGCTGTCCATCGTGCCAAAAAGGATTTCGCCTTTCTCCGCTCGCTGGCGGGCACCTGACACATGATCGAGCAGCCATTCGATTTTCGTGGCAGAGAAGTAAGCGTCCAGCCTTAAGCCGGTCTTGCCGCTCACCAAAGGACCAAGCCCCTGAGCCTCCAGAGCTTCAACGCGTTCGGCCGTTCGACGATCCTGCCAAACAATCGCAGGGGCAATGGGTTCTCCCGTAAAGCGATCCCACAGAACTGTTGTTTCACGCTGGTTGGTAATGGCGATTGCCGCAACACTCTTAACATCCACGCCGGCATGCTCAAGCGCCCTGCGGGCAACAGCATACTGTGCAGACCAAATTTCACGTGCATCATGCTCGACCCATCCCGGTCGAGGATAGTTCTGCCGGAACTCCTGCTGCGCAAGGGCAGCCACCTCACCCGCAGCATCAAATAACAGTGCGCGGGAGCTGGTGGTGCCTTGATCGAGCGCAAGAATGTACTGAGGCATGTAAATGGAGCGAAAAACAGAAAGCCCCGAGAGATCCCGGGGCTTTCTTGGAACGAACGGGACAATACGTATCCCATTCTAAGAGTGATTAGGGCCGCTGCCCCTTAAGAACTTTTCCGACGTAATGGAAAGCTGCATCAAGCATTAACGGGCACTTCAGCCAAAATCCAACCGACAAAACTTACTTGTCGGCTTTGTCCTCTTCCACAGACACTTCATCGCAGCCTTCCATGTCGGCATCATCGGCACTGTCGGCCGCGCCGTCACCGTATTCGGAATCTTCTACATCGTCGTCATCGATATCGGTCTCGCCAAAGATTTGAGCGGCAGTAGCGGGTTCGAGCTCTGCGTTCGGCGTCTCTGCGGCGGCCTGCGGGAATTTCACTGTGCGAGCAGCATCGATCAAGAGGCGCAGAGCCTGGTTGACTGCTTCGGGGCTGCCAAAGAAATCGGCGATGTCCGAATCAATCTTGACCATGGCATTGCGGGCAAATTCAGAGCGTTCGGCAAAGCGGCGCGTATCGTAGGCACGGGCGCGCGGTCCCGAACGAGTGCCGAAATCCTGACGCGGTCCGTCAAAGCGATTGCGGAAAGGCTTCTTGTTGTCAAAACGCGGACGGTCGCCAAAATCGCGGCGAGGACGATCGCCGAAGTCGCGCCGTTCAGAGCGGTCAAAGCGGTCGCAGCGATCCGAGCGGTCAAAGCGATCAAAACGCGGACGGTCGCCAAAAGGCTTACGGTCACCAAAGTCGCGACGCGGGCGATCACCGAACTCGCGTCGATCGGAGCGTTCTTCACGATCGAAGCGATCGAAACGGCCAAAGCGGCGGCGTTCTCCGCCCTCATCGCCATCAAAAGAACGGCGCAGACCTTTGTCCTGCCAGGGCTTACGATCCATCATGTTTTTTCCTTTAAATATCAAAAAAAATTCGCGCTTTCCATTCAATAGCATGCCGGTCAAAGCGCATTTATGGTTTCAAAAAAATCAGCGTCTTATTGCTCAGGCTGGACAGGTCGGTTTCGCGGGTGATTGCACTGCGTGCTGCAACTGCACGTTAAAAAACTCGACGCCTCAAAACGACAAGGCCGTCGAAAGAGTGGAAACGAATAAATCCACGTGCACCATTCATTATTCAGGCACACGCTGCCTCAGGTTCATCCCGGGCATTCAATCAAAACAATCTGGCTGGGCGGAGACCGGCCGAAGAACCCCATTAGAAATGCTACGCACTGCTAATGAACATCGGCAACGCACGAATCAAAAATCTTCAACGACGGCTCAGAGCATCTTTAGTATGCATTTGAAAAGTTGTCTCTTAGCCGTCATCAACGGTCAACCCGCATAAACAGGCCGCATGCTTGGCCTATCGTGCGCGAGCGCTATTTTACCCGATTGCACTTGACCATACATGGAATATTCGGCCACCTGTCGACTTGGGATAAGCTCCAATCATCCGCCTATCTCAGAGCAGGCGGAAAACTATACACTTAAAGCAAGAGGAAGGAACGCATTACACAAGCAATACGATTCCATCTTCTGCAGAAAACAATAACCAAAAGCGAGGTTCCTATATGACCGCTCAGATCGTCTTTCATGGCATCAATCGCTCTGCCGCCGTTGAAGCGGCTGTGAATGAAAAGCTCGAAGGGCTCGCAAAGTTCGACAACCAAATCGGACCTTGCAAGGTTACGGTGACACAGGAAGGGCACCAAACGATGGGACCTTTCACCATCCGTGTGGATCTCGTCGCATCCGGGCGCAATTTGATCGTTACACGCACGAATCAGGACGTCATGGCTGCCCTTACGGAATCGTTTGATACGATCCGCCGCAGCGTAGTTGAGGAAGCCGACAAGCGCCGTCAGCATTGATTAAGCGGCGCAGCAGAAATAGCGGCCGGTAAAGCCGCTTGCAGCCGATCTTGCCGCACGAACGAGTACGTGCGGGAGATCGGCTTTATTTTGTGCAAAATATTAATGCGGCAGTAACGAAAAAGCCCGCAGCAACACACCTGCGGGCTTTGGGCGTCATATTGGCGTCCCCACGGGGATTCGAACCCCGGTACCGACCGTGAAAGGGTCGTGTCCTAGGCCTCTAGACGATAGGGACCCTAGAAACTTGGTGGAGGATAGCGGGATCGAACCGCTGACCTCTTGCATGCCATGCAAGCGCTCTCCCAGCTGAGCTAATCCCCCCTGAATTGAGAAAAGAGATTATGCCGATGGAATCTATTTTTAGCAAGAAAAATAATGCATAAATTTACAATTTGTTTCATACATCTATTAACAGCCCCTCCACGACCTCTCGCACAGAGAGCTGGCGGATTCGCTACGCTTGTCACTGCATATTGATGCGCAGACAGATGAAGGAATCATGCCGCAGCAGACCCAAAAACCAGCCGTCCCGCCGACAACCGCAGCAGCAGCCGATGCCGCACCGGCCATCCGTATTCGCGGCGCCGCGCAAAACAACCTCAAGCACCTCAATCTCGATATTCCTATCGGCAGCTTCACGGTAGTCACCGGTCTCTCGGGCTCCGGGAAATCATCGCTTGTCTTTGACACGCTTTATGCAGAAGGACAAAGACGCTACGTTGAAACTTTCAGCCCCTACGCCCGACAATTCCTCGACCGCATGGACCGGCCGAAAGTCGATGCCATAGATGGTGTCCCGCCCGCTATCGCTATTGATCAAAACGCTGTTATCCGCACATCACGCTCGACCGTTGGCACGATGACAGAGATCAATGATCGCTTGAAGCTTCTGTTTGCCCAAAAGGCAGAGGTTTATTGCCCTCACGACGGTGCACATGTTGCGAATTTCACACCGGCGAAAATTTGGGAAGATTTTAGGAACCGAATAAACGCCGAGGGGCTTTTGGAAGCCAAAGCCGCGGTAGCTTTTGAACGCCGCGTACCGCACTCCATGCCGCTCGAGGAAGCCCTCGCCGCCCTTTCTGCGCAGGGTTTCACACGCATCCTCACACAAAAAGAAACCCCGGACGCGGTAACGCTTACCGTTGCCGCCGATCGCTTCCGCCCGAGCACTGTCGAACGAGCGCGGGCCATGGAAGCGCTTGAAACCGCTCTGGAGAAGGGAGCGGGCGAAGTCATTTTTTGGGTTGAAAAAGAAGGATCCTGGACGCCTGTTGGACGCTGGCGTCGCGGACGCATCTGCCCGGAATGCGGTGAAAAATTCCATGCCCCCCGCCCTTCGGATTTCAGTTTCAATTCCCCCGTCGGGGCCTGTCCCGTTTGCCGCGGATTCGGCCGAGTGATCACCACCGACCTGAATCTCGTCATCCCAGACCGCACCAAGAGCTTACTCGAAGACGCCGTCAAGCCCTTTTCCACGCCGACCTTCCGCGAATGCAAGGAAGAGATGCTCAACGCCTGCCGGCTAAACAACATACCGCTCAATCAAGCCTACGAAGATTTGTCTGAAGATGCGCGCCGCTTCATTGAAGAAGGAGACCCGCACTGGTCGGGGGACTGGCAGCATCAGTGGTACGGTATTCGCCGTTTTTTTGAATGGTTAGAAACCAAAAACTACAAAATGCATGTTCGCGTGCTGCTCGCCCGTTACCGCAGCTACCACACCTGTGAAGCCTGCGGCGGCGCACGCCTGCTTCCAGAAGCATTGGTCTGGCGATTAGGCACGATTGACGATCGTCAGAATGCTGCTGCCGCCCTCGGCAGCGACATGCCTTCAGCGGAACCCATCGTGACTGGCAGACAGCTTCCCGCAGCTGCTTACAAACGCCTTCCGGGTTTCAATTTCCACGAGCTTATGCTTTTGCCCGTCAGCGAACTGAGACATTTCTTGGAGCGTCTCGCCGCCAGACCGCACGATGAGGCTGAAGATCTCGTGCTGCGCGAAGCGCTCTCGCGGACACAGTTCCTTTGTGATGTAGGTCTGGGTTATCTAACGCTCAATCGACAAGGGCGTACGCTTTCGGGCGGCGAAGTACAGCGCGTAAACCTTACGACGGCGCTGGGCACCAATCTCGTCAACACGCTCTTTATCCTCGATGAACCCAGTATTGGTCTCCACCCTCGAGATATGGACCGTGTCAACGCAATCCTGCGGCGTCTGACATCGGCCGGCAATACACTCGTTGTGGTTGAACACGACCCTCAAGTGATGCTTGCCGGCGAGCGGCTCATTGATTTAGGTCCCGGGGCCGGAGCGAACGGCGGTCAAATCATTTATGAGGGCTCGACCCGCGGCGTACTCTGCGCCGCTACAGAAACCGGCGCTTATCTTTCGGGCAAAAAACGCATT